>Ga0209723_1000486_pt1 | contig 73381 bp, 47 predicted proteins | sample BiotimSIPDNA_2_FD_185750 | JGI IMG/M metagenome (GOLD analysis project Ga0209723, IMG submission 185750) | Anaerobic biogas reactor microbial communites from Washington, USA - Biogas_R2 time_0 SIP DNA (SPAdes) (version 2) | ecosystem: Engineered > Bioreactor > Anaerobic > Unclassified | place... | reverse complement strand
TCCACCTCTTCCCATTCCGAACAGAGAAGTTAAGCCTGCCAGCGCCGATGGTACTGCATTCGTGGGAGAGTAGGTCGTTGCCCAACTTACCGGACTCCGGTTCTTCATTGAGCCGGAGTCCTTTTTTAAACCCCCGCCAATCAACTATAATCCCCGTTACAGACAATTTATTCAGGATTGTGCCGTTTTAATTCCGGCGTTGATCAGCTTTTTTATGAAGACGGACCTGACTATAAATTCCTGGCGTGAAAATGCCTTTTTCATCTGCCTCCTCATTTTTGTCGTCTTCCTCCCCTTTTCCGAAGCCCTGGTCAGCATCGCCGCAGGCATCCTCCTTTTTCAGGCCCTGGCCCTTTCCTCCTGGAAACACCCCTCAGTGCCCCATGGATCGGTTCATGACCTTTTGCTGATCCTCTCCGTTTTCCTGGTTTACTTGATCGGAATGGTTTTTACAAAAGACATTTCCTTTGCATTCTACGAACTTAAAAAGGTGATCTTCTGGCTGGTCATCCCTGTCGCCTTCTTCATCTCACCTCATCTCGACCGGAAACGGTTTACCGCCGTGACAGCCGTTTTCTGCCTTTCTGTTTTCCTGGCATCCCTGGTTGCAACAGGACGGATGCTCTTCTCTGAACAAATGGCAATGAACGGTTTCCGGAGCATCTTTCCTGTTTCCCACATCCGTTTTTCCTTCCAGCTGATCCTCGCCATGATCCTGACAGCATGGTTAAGCCGTTCATCTTTTTTTGCATCCGCAAGAACACGAAAATGGCTTGTGGCGCTCCTCCTCTGGTTCCTGGTTTTTCTTTTTCTGCTGAAGTCTATCACGGGGATCATCGCGTTCCTGGGGACGGTATATCTTATGCTGATCATCGTGGCCTTCCGCCGGAAGAGATGGCAGGTGCGTTTCGCATGGCTGCTTCTGATGGTGCTCTTGGCGGTGGTACCCCTGCTTTATGTGGGTAAGGTTTGGCATGATTTCTATTCCATCCAGGAACCCGATCCCGATACCATCGAACGTTTTACCCCTTCGGGAAATCCTTACAGTCACAATTTCTCCTCGCGCGAAAAGGAAAACGGCCATTGGGTCAACCTCTATATTTGCGAAAAGGAGTTGCGGCAGGAGTGGAACGAAATCAGTTCCATAAAATACGATGAACCTGACGGGAGCGGATATACATGCAGCGGAACCCTGATCAGGTATCTCACCGGCAAGGGATTGCGGAAAGACAGTACCGGGGTAAGCCTGTTGACACCCGAAGATGTCAGCGCCATCGAAAAGGGAATTGCTAACCATATTTTTGCCGGACACCCTTTTTCACTCTATCCCCGGATCTATGAAACCATCTGGGAATATGACAGGTATTCATACTCCGGCAATCCCAACGACCAGTCGTTTTCCCAGCGTATTGAATTTGTAAAAGCCTCCCTTCTGCTGATCCGTGAAAATCCCCTCTTCGGAATAGGTACCGGCAATTGGAAGCTGGCGTATGCCGAGACCTACAAAAAGATGAATTCCCAGCTCCGGGCCGAAAACATGGGCCCTTCCCACAACCAATTCCTCAACTACCTCGTCAAATTCGGGATTGCCGGCTTTCTCTTTATCGTAACTGTCCTGCTGATTCCGGTATTTCGCGGAGGTCACCGCCGGAACCTCCTCTTCATCCTTTTTCTGATTTTTATCGGTTTTGCAAATTTTGGGGATGCAAACCTTGAAACCCACATGGGACTCTCCTTTTTTTGCTTCTTCTATTCCCTTTTCCTCTGGCATTCTCCTGAGGAGGTCAAAGAAACCCGCTTCTGACCAGCCCCTTACCGGAAGGTTTGACAGCCGGCCGTGAACCTTTGGGGTCGTCGATTTTTCTTGGTAAACTAAAAATTATTACCATGAAGAAAATTATATTCTTGCCCTGTTTTCCGCAATGCAACACCCTAAAAATTATTTTGGATAATATCGGATAGTTTCTGCTGCTCTTGATCCATCTTGTCTGAAACTGAAATCTATTCCTCCAGCCTCATAAAGCTTTTTGTTTTATAAAAAAACAACTCAGCCCTGTTATTGAACTGAAAAAATCCAATTTTATGATGTAATATCCAATGAATTAATGATATAGACAACCATTTCTGACGAATCAGTCAAAACATGTATTAATAGCATAAAAAATTTTTATGAAAACGTTTGCTTTTTAATTTTCTTAAGCATAACTTTGTATGGAAGCGTTCTTTGAAGTAGTGGCTGTGTATGAATACTTTCATATATTTACTTGTTTATTTACTCTTTTTCAATGACATACAATTACTGTCATACATAATCAAATCATTAAAACAAGAGAGAAAAGGGAATGAGTTAAAAAAATGAGACAGAAACGTAGATTATAGTATTTTTTACCATCGTTTTCATAATATTATGTCATCAGAGGGTATTCTTGAGTTCATTTTTAGTTTGGGAAGCAACAGGTCTGAGACCTCCTTAAGTGCTCTGCCGGCATTTATGCCTTGAGAATGACAACCTTTAATAAGAGAGCAGGATATCATCTGATTTTTATAGCCCCAAGATGCTCCTCCCTCTTCTGAATTAATTTATCATGATGAGCAAATTATTAAACCTTTTATCCTAATCAAGCAACATTAATCTTCACAAAATGAAAATTTCTACAAGGCAAACATGGAAAACATTTCTTGTTTTCACGATGATGGCGGCCATCTTTGGCCTGCTCGCAGAAAACAAAGTGCTTGCCGGTCATTCTTTCCCTGAAGGTATTATCCAGCAGGAAAGGATTGTTACCGGAAAGGTTACAAGTGGAGAGGATGGTCTTCCTCTGTCTGGAGTCGCTGTAGTCATAAAAGGGACAACAACCGGAGTCAGTACTGATCGGAATGGAAACTACTCGATCAGCGTTCCTGCTACAGCGCAAACATTGGTCTTCTCATTTCTGGGAATGGAGACTTTTGAAGTTTCGATTCAGCAGAGATCTGTCATCAATGTAGTAATGCAACCTGCGGTAACCGCAGTTGAAGAAGTAATCGTTACTGCACTTAACATCACACGGCAGAAAAAAGCACTTGGTTATTCTATTGGAGAGTTGTCTGCAGAGGCAATCGAAAGGACAAAGGAGAACAGCGTGATCAATACCCTGGCGGGCAAGATTCCCGGGCTCCTTATCCAGCCAAATGCTTCCGGTCCGGCCGGAACATCCCGTGTCCTGCTTCGTGGTTACAACCAGTTGAGTGGCAGCAATGATCCTCTCTATGTCATTGACGGTATTCCCTTTGACAACATGAAATTCGGAGAATCAGGCATGTATGGAGGGATTGACCAGGGTGACATACTGTCAACCATCAACCCGGCAGATATTGAGTCAATATCTGTCCTAAAAGGGCCAAATGCGGCTTCTCTTTACGGCTCGCGGGCAAACAACGGTGTGATAGTGATTACAACAAAATCCGGCAAGGCCAGGAAAGGGATTGGAATAACGGCCAGCACCTCCTACACTGCCGACACACCTCTTCTCTTCCCTGATTTTCAGAATGTTTACGGACAGGGCTCCAACGGTACTCTCGATGTAGGTCTTGACGGGATACCTTACACCTCAAAGGGTATGCCCTATAGCTGGGGACCGGAAATGAAGGGACAGAATGTTCTTGACTGGTCAGGGAAAGTCCAGCCTTTCGACCCGCAGCCTGACAACATGAGAGATTTCTACCAGACCGGTCATACATCATCAACATCCATTGCAATGGTTGGCGGAAATGAGAATGTAAATGCACGCTTATCAGGTACTTATGATGATATTTCCGGTATTCAGCCGACAAATGACATTACTCGGTACGTCATAAACATGAGAACAGGCGCCAAACTGTCAGACAGACTCAGTGTTGATGCCAAAGCCACGTTCGTGAAGCAAAGAGTCACCGGCAGAATGCAGATGGCTGATATGCAGGGTAACCCGGGCTATGCCCTTACGCTGATGCCCCGCAATATCAGAACTGTTGATGCGATGAACATCATGACACCTGAGGGCAATGAAAATCTCTGGACATCAGATAGATATAAAGGGAACCCTTACTGGACAATCAACAAGCAGGGTACCGATGAGACTATAGACAGGATTACAGCTCTTGTCTCGGCAAAATATGACTTCACTGACTGGCTTTCACTTCAGGTCAGAGCTTCACAGGACCAGTATTCCAAGGACTACCTCTACTACAGGGCTAAAGGAACCCAGGTTTACCCCATGGGTAACATCACGCACATCAAGTACTTTAATGAGGAGTTTAACAGTGACTTCCTGCTTACTGCCAATAATAACATTACCAGTAAAATCACCTCTTCGATTAGCTTGGGCGGAAACAATTACGATGCCAAATTCAGCTATATATCGCAGAACGGGGCCAATTTCAAAGTGCCCGATTTTTATCATATCAGCAACTCGGGCAACGTTCCCGGCACGGGCTCTTACGAATCACACAAAAGGACCCTTTCACTGTATGGTACAGCTCAGTTTGTCTATAATGGCTATTTGTTCATTGATCTTACCGCGAGAAATGACTGGTCTTCAACTCTGCCGGCATCTGACAACTCATACTTCTATCCTTCGGTAACAGGAAGTTTCGTGTTTACTGATGCATTCAGAGATGCCATAAGTCCTGCAATTCTGTCGTTCGGGAAAGTACGTGCATCATGGGCACAGGCTGGTGGTGATCCTGGAGTGTACCAGACCAATCTTTACTACAACCTCTATGCAGACACTTACAACAACCTTCCGGTAGGGAGTGTCTCATCAACCACCCTGCCAAACAGGAACATCAAACCCTATATTACAACCTCAATTGAGCTGGGTACTGACTTGAGGTTCTTCAATGACAGATTAAGTCTTGATTTCACCTATTACAGCAAGAAAACAATAAACCAGATACTGACTGCATCAATACCAAGGTCAACGGCCTATTTCACCCAGATAATCAATGCCGGCGAGCTTGCCAACAAGGGTTTTGAGGTCTTGCTGACATCCAGTCCGTTAAAAAGTGCCAGCGGATTCAACTGGGATATCTCAGTCAACTTGGCCAAGAACTATTCAGAGGTTGTTGAGCTTTATGAAGGTATCCCGACATTACTTCTCGGTCAGGACAGGAATATTCAGATATATGCCAAGCCAGGCAGGCCGTATGGTGATCTCTATGTGGCGAAGTACCTGCGTGACAAGAATGGCAACCGTATCATAGATACTAATGGCCTGCCAATTGCTGACGGCGGCACCTCCAACTATCAGCATATTGGCAACTTTAACCCTGACTGGACCGGAGGAATCGGTAATACTTTCTCATACAAGGGGCTTTCATTCTACTCACTGATAGATGTCAGGAAGGGTGGTGAATTCTATTCAGTCGGTACCAGATATATGGTTATTTATGGAACAACAACTGAGACTCTGGAAGGCCGAAAGGAGTGGTATGCGGGAACCGGCGGATATGTTGCAGAAGGTGTTAAGGGCAAACTTGAGAATGGTGTCTGGGTCTCCACAGGTGAAAAGAATGATATTGCCGTTAATCCGCAGTCTTACTGGGGTACCGGTGGTGTCGGGAACATCGGTGAAGAGTTCATTATGGACGGCACCTTTGTTAAAATGAGAGAGATGGCACTGAGCTATGATCTGCCGAAACGTTTTATCTCAGGCACACCCCTTGGCAATGTTACTGTATCACTGATTGGAAGGAACCTTTTCTTCATCTACCGTGCCTCAAAGCACTATGATCCTGAAAGCTCTTATAACAGCGGAAACTATGGGGCAGGTGTTGAGAATCACGCTCAGCCTACAACTAAAAGCCTTGGTTTCAGCATAAAGATCGCACTGTAAACAAACCAATAAATGCTGAATAACATGAAAAGCTTGAATATTAAAAAAATTAGTGCACTTGTAACAGTCATTATTATGCTGGTCTCCTGTGAAGGTTTGTCAGACATCAATGACAATCCAAATTCACTTACTAGTATACCTGACCAGTATCTGTTCACCAATATGTGCAAGTATACCATATCAGATGCCAGACAGTTGACCGCAAGGGCACAGGTATTCTTCTGCGGTACCTGGTCACATCTGATCTCTTCAAGTTATCCTGAAGACCGCTATCGTATCAATACTGATACTGATGATGAAAGCATAGTTTGGCAGGACCTCTATTCAACAACAACAGTGGGCCTTGCAGCAGATCTGAAAAAAAAGCTGGGTCCGGAAGGCACAGATCCTAACCCTGTCAAATATGCAATGGTTGACATTGTTGGATCAATAAGAATTCTGAAAGCCTCCGATCTGTATGGAGATGTCCCTTATAATGATGCAGGCAAAGGAGCTGAAGGTGTTCTTCTTCCTCAATATGATACCCAGGAAACAATCTACAAGGATGTCATTAGTAAACTTGGTACCTATATTACACTGTTTGAAGGGTCTACGGATGCTGACGGCTACGGCGCTTCAGACCCGTTTTACTCAGGCAGCATGGAGAAATGGATCAAATTTGCCAATTCACTCCGTCTCCGTCTTGCAATGAGGATTCGCTACGCTGACCCCTCTGCTGCTAAGACCGCCATCACTGCATCTCTTGCAAAGCCCCTTATGACAAGCAATGATGATAATGCAAGAATTCTGAACTTCAATACCTCGGTATTGTATCAGTATAGCGGATGGTACGAGGCATTTGTAAATGAGGGTCGTTTCAGCCTGAGCAAGTTCCTGGTTGACAAGATGAATGCATCCAATGACCCCCGTCTGCCAATTTTTGCCGAGCCCAACTCTAATGGATTATATGAGGGATATCCAAACGGACTGACGTCAGAAGCCAGGTCTTCATATGATGCAACAAACGTATCAGTCACTGCCCCAGCTCTTTATGCAAAGGATATACCATCTTATTTCCTCACCTATTCCGAGGTCTGTTTCCTCCAGGCTGAAGCAGCACTCTACGGACTTGGAGGCTCTAAACCAAATACCCATTTCCGGAATGGTATTACTGCTGCCATGAAGCAGTGGGGAGTCAGTGATGCTGATATTGAAACCTTCCTGGCAGAGGAAGAGGAAGCTACACTGAGCGGCAATACGGAAGATGACTTCAGAAAGATATGTACACAACTATGGATGTCATGCATCAGCAATAACTGGGAAGCTTATAACGTGGTAAGAAGAACAGGATATCCCGTCATCCCTGTCCGTACCGGACTTGAATCACCCCAGCTTGATGTGGGGCTGACAAATGGCGCATTGCCCAGAAGGATACAGTATCCTGTTACCGAGATCACGCTGAATGTTGCAAATTGTGAGGCGGCTATTGCACGCCAGGGCCCTAACCTGATGACTACTAAAGTTTGGTGGGATGCCAAATAGTTATTTGATATACCGGAATTATCTATGCTAGGTTTGGTTTTATTGACTTGGTTCCAGGGTTATTAACTGGTTTTAGGTTGAAGTGTCCGGCCAAAATACCGGACACTTCTTATAAAGCCTGACATTTAAATTCTTGTGGGATATGTAATCCTGTAACGCGATAAATGGCTATTTTAGACAGAATAAACAATGATAATTTATCCGGATGAACATACCGCGTTAATATGTACAATCTTATTGTTAAACCAACTCTATATCGCAATGGACAGAAGCAAAATAATAATCACATCACTCTTTTTTTTGATCTTTCTCTGTTGCACGCATGTTTTCGCCCAGGAACAGACTGCCGCGTGCAGGGTTTTATTGCCGGAGATAGCCGATTATTATGAAGGAGGATGTAAAAAAGGACTGGCTGACGGTATAGGCAAGGCCCAGGGAACTGACCAATATGAGGGCAGCTTTAAAAAAGGCTTGCCGGAAGGCCAGGGCAAGTATACATGGAGTGACGGCACCACATTTGAAGGCGCATGGAAAAAGGGCCGAAAAGAGGGATATGGCGTTCTTACCAGCCATCTGGCATCACGTGATTCTGTCCTGAGCGGATATTGGATTGATGATGAATATATTGGCACAGAGAAGAACCCCTACAAGATAAATAACAAGGGAATTAACGTTCTCAGTCTGACCCTCTCGCGTGTCGGATCTGACAAAGATCAGATAGTTGTTGAATACAACAGGAGCGGAAGGCCTCTGTCAATTTACTCCTTCCACGTGACCGAGCTTATGGGAGGTTATTCCACAATTTCAAAAAGTGATTTCTCGAAAACACTTCTTAATGTCAGGTTCCCTTTCAGGGCTGAAATAGCCGGTGATGCATTTGTGTTTGATGTTACAATATCACAGAGGGGATCATGGAAAATAAATGTGAACGTTGCAACCAAATAATAATTATCACTAAGGTTAACTTAAAATTATACTCAATTATGCGTTTCAGTACATTGTCTTTATTAAGGATTACCCTGATTCTCTGCCTCGGCATTTTTGCGATTACCAGCTGCAATACCGCGAAGGAGCCGGAAACGGAATTCAGGGGGGTATGGCTCCATCAGACCCTTTTTGACAGGAATGAAACAGAGGGTAAGGAACAGATAATATCTCTGTTTGACAGGTATTCCGAAATAGGAATTAACAACCTGTTCTGTTATTACACTCTGCCGGAAGAGAATAATCTTGACTGGGATTTTCTTACATTCGTTATTGACGAAGGCAAAAAAAGGGATATAGGAATTCACCCGGTATTCTGCCCCGGCCACGAGGTCAATCTTGAAAAAGCCATGGAAGAACATCCCGGGTGGCTTATCCGCAAAAGGGATGGCGAGGTTTACCCGGCTTACAACATGGCTTTGCCTGAGGTAAGAGCATACTGGGTTTCTGTTATTTCCAAAGCATTGGAATATGATATTGCCGGTATACACCTTGATTATATCAGGTACCCTGTTAATCAGATGTATAGTTATGACAGCATAACCTGTGACAACTTCAGTAAAAAGTATGGATTCACCCCTTTCGAAACTGCAAATGATGGCGGAAGTATTATCTGGTGTGAATGGATTGAATGGAATCAGGAACAGGTATCTGCCCTCGTCAGAGATATACATAAAATGATTAAAGAGTCAGGAAAGAATATACTCCTGGGAGTAGATGTATTCCCTGACCCGGCAGAATCAGAGATTGAGATTGGTCAGTCGTGGGAAACATGGGCATCTGAAGGAATCATTGACTTTGCATGCCCCATGCTGTACACTGACAGCGTTTCACTATTCGGCAAATACCTTGACAAGGCATTAACCACTGCAGGTAACCGCTGTAAAGTTTACCCGGGGATAGGTGTACGCACCTCCCACAACAAAGCTACTGCGGAAGTCCTTATAGATGAAATAAATATAACACGTGATAAAAATACAGGCGGAGTTGTTTTCTTTTCAGGCTACTCATTAACTGAGGAGATGATGGATTCCCTTTCAAAAACAGTTTTCAAATCATTAACACAGCAAAAAAATTAGATTATTATGGCAAAAATATATTACGTTGGAGACTGGGCAGTGCTTACAGGCCCGACATTTGCAGAATCACCATTTCAGCATGCTCCGAAGGGTCTTGAGATATTCAATTACGGAGTATGGTTGAAGAACGCTCTGGAATCAGATGGCAGTCATGAAGTAGATTCAGTTCCGTCATGGGATTTTTACAAACTTGGGCCGGGACAATATGAAAAGATCATTGATGAGTATGATGTTATTGTGTTCAGTGATGTTGAAGGCAAATTGTTTCAGCTCAATCCGGACTTTTTTAACAGGGAGGAATTCGGAAAAAAAATACTTACATACCCTGACAGGCTGAGGCTTACACTTGATGCTGTCAAGGCAGGAAAAGGGCTGATGCTCCTGGGCGGGTGGTATTCTTTTACAGGGGAGATAGGCAAGGGAGGATGGGGAAGGACTATTCTCCGCGAGGCAATACCTGTTAAGTGCCTTGACTTTGAAGACCTTGTGGAAAGTACCGAGGGTTATTACCCTGAGGTTACTCCCGAAGGCAGAAGAGTTTTTGGTGATTCACTTGGAGACATTCCTCCTATCCTGGGGTATAATCAGACCACTGAGATACCCGAGGGCAAAGTTCTCTTAAGAGTAAAGGAAACAGGTGATCCTCTCCTTGCTGTACGTCAACTTGGGAAAGGCAAGGTACTGGCCTACACATCTGACCCGGCACCTCACTGGGGCCTGAACTTCGTTTACTGGAAGCATTACAATGATTTCTGGCTCAAATGCCTCTCATTGGTCACTGAAAAGTCATAATCCTGACCAGTTCAATTTTATGATCAGACTGATTGGAATAAAACTGTTCCTGTTACTCCTGATAATCATTCAAGCCGGATGCGGGAATGGCACTTCACCGGTCAGTAATGTTCAGGATGGCCGTTATTGGAAAGATCAGGCAATAAATGACATTCTCCCCTATTGGACGGATAATGCCATGGACCGTGATTCGGGGGCTTTCATAACAAACCTTGATGCACAATGGAAGCATGGTTCTGATAGTCGGAAATATCCAAGTATGATAGGCAGGCATATTTTCAGTTACTCTGTTGCCTACCTGATGACCGGTACTGAAGAATACCTTGACATTGCGGAACAAACAAAAGACTTCTTGCTTGAGAAAGCATGGGACACTGAACATGGAGGATGGTACGACGTTCTTAACCGTGACGGAACTCCTGACATCAGAACCAGGAATATGTTCATACAGACATATGCCTTAACAGGCCTGGCCATGTATTATTTTGTAACTCATGACCGTGAAGTCCTGGAATATATCATTGAGACAGACCGTCATCTTGAAACAGCTATGCTTGACAGTTTGAATGGCGGTTACTATAATGTGGCGGGAAATGATTGGCAGATAATTGATTCAAACAAATCATTCGCATCACAGGTTGCCCCGGTCTCAGGATATCTCCTCTACATGTATCTTGCCACGGGTGACTCTGTATACCTTGAAAGGTCACGGAGAATAATGGATTGGGTGTCTGACAGGATGAGAGACCCCGGGTCCGGCTGGATACTTGAGTATTTTGACCGGAACTGGAGCATGCTTGAATCTGATCCGGACATCATTAATGTCGGGCATAATATCGAAGTTGCCTGGATGCTATTGAGGTTAACCATGCTAAATGGCACCGGGGGAATCCCTGAAACGGCCAGGCAGCTTGAAGATTTGCTTTATGCGGCAACTTTCAGGGAAGAGACGGGTCTATGGCTGACAACCCTTGGAAGAAGAGACCCTCGCATTACTGATGACTTTACCTATTGGTGGATCCAGGCTTATGGAAACATGTACTCACTATGTTCATACAGGATCTCTGGCAATAAGGAAAGGCTTGATCATTTCATAAAGGGTGCGGAGTTCTGGGACAGCTATTTTCTCGACAGAGACAACGGCGATACCTTCACAAGTGTCTATCACAACGGCGTTGCCAAAGACTCAACCAAAGCCAATCCTTACAAAACCTCTTACCACAGCATTGAACAATGCCTCCTTAACTATTTGTACCTGAGCTTCTGGGTGAACCATGAGCTGGTCAGACTGCACTTCAGAATCATGGATCCGCGTGAGGGTGATCTATTGTTTCCCGTGCTGGTTGAGGATATGGATGTAGTGGTCAGAGATGCCAGATATGAAGGAACATCAGGTAATGAAAAGCTGACTTTTTCCGAACGAACGGTCTCCCTTCCTGAAGCTGATATTGCTAGGATCACAGTGACTTTAGGGAACAAGTCAGTTAGAGACAATTAGAGAATAATCGCGATTAAGCATTTCAGACAGGCCGAAAAAACCAAACAGATGAACGTGAAGAACATACAATTGGCAATGCTTAAAAAGCTGATATATATAGGTATTATCCTGATTGCGCTCACCTCGTGCAATGGTAAGCTCACAGAGTCTGCCGGGGGTTTTGTGATCAGCATTGATGCGAAGCGAATACCTTATGGCGGCACTGCCCTGGTCACGGTTGAGTCATCCAGACCGGTAAGGGCAGATGACATCATTGTCACCGTCACGGTTCCCGGTGAAACAACAAAGGAGCTTACACCGGAGAGCCGTGATGCAAAATCTTCACTCTTTCATATCACGGTTGGTCCTGACATGAATTCTTCTGACGGCATGCGGATCATTACCGCTGTTACTGGTCACGGCACCCGGAAGGTGGTTGCCAAGGCATCCTACCTTGTAGGGAGTGTCATAGCTGATTATACCATTATGACTTATTTTCCCGACTCAGGAACAAAACTGGCCATGAATGATTACCTTGGCCAGTTCACCGGCCTTGGAGGGAATCTGGTGGTGCTGCACGCAAATATAGGCGCGGAGGCAGTCTGGGGCGGCAGCACCGAAATAAAAGCGGTCTGGCCTTCCAAAGTATGTATAAAATCAGCATCTCCTGAACATGACAGGCTTGAAATGATGCTCAACATTACCGATTCCCTTGGCATCCCGGCTTTGATCTCCGTTTCATGGGATTTGAGCAACCCTGATCTCCGGTATGAAGACTACATGCAAAGTATTGAAGCAATCATTAATGAGCAATGGATAATGTATGGTCATCACCCTTCACTTGCAGGCTTTTACTCATACCAGGAGGGCAGTGGCACATACCTTACTGGCTATATGCGGGAATTCTGCAAGTCAGTAAAGAGACACAGCCGTGGATTACTGACAATGTGCTCTCCAAATATTGATGATCCGTTGCTTGCAGGTTATCTTGCAATGATTGAAGACCTTGATATCGTGAATTATCAGGCGCCAATAATGACATCCTACCGCTCTGATAACCGCCAGATGTATCCCAACTGCAGGGTCAGGGATATTACTTCACTTTCTTCTGGAGCAACCCGGATCACCGATAAGATAACACTGTCACACGTTGAGTTCATGGGCTATCATGAAAACAAGATTGGTGATTCATATCTTGCCGGTTATGATAATATCTTTAACCAGTTCCCCTCTGTTGCTTCAGCGTACGGCCCCGATGGTACTTCATTCTTTAGCTACTTCTCATGCATATTCTTCAACCAGGCGAAGCTGCCTGAAGAGACAGCAACGGCCGTACAGGCAATAAAAGATGGGTTAAAGGCCTTTAACCTCATCAGGGAAACAACATCAACGGAGCCCTCCCGTCTGGCCGTTTACATACCTTATGCAGACTGGTGCATTGAGAGGTGGCAGAATTGCATCACTCCTGCACTTGACGCTTTCAGACAGCTGGGTGTCAGCTATGATATAATACCCTTTGTCCCGAAAAAGGGAGAAGAGATACTTCCCTTCTACCCTTTTAATAAAAACCCTGTACAGGCTGACTTCCTGTTAAATAACAGATATGTTGTAATCCTTCCTGACATTTCCGGCATGCAGGAAACTGACAGTGAGATGATTGAAGGTTTTGTCAGCAGGGGAGGGGTGGTTATTGCATTTGGTCCGCGGATACCCTATGGCGACCGGTTTGACCGCGAAAAACTATGGGGTGCCAGGGAGAGCGTACCTGTTCAGTCATCACGGTATTACAATAAGATAACTGTCTTAAAACCAGGTACCAGGACATATAAAGGCCAGTCATGGTCATTTGGCCCCATTGTGTCAACTGCATGGATTCCTGAAAAAGAAAACATGATAGCCGGTTTTCCTGATGGAACTGCATCTGTATTCACCAATAAATATGGTGAAGGAAAGACATACGTTGTGACAATGAGCGCCCGGAATGCAGTGAGTATCTGTCCTGACCTGATCAGGGATATACTTGATGAAGCCCTTGCCTGCCGTGATGTTTACAGACCCTTTGATGTTTACGGAGCCGTAGGAAACATGGATATTTCAATGAATGGCGGGCAATCATCGTTTACCATTTCAGCAGCCAACTATAACTCCAGGCCGGTTGACCTGGTTATTAAACCCCTGCTTCTGGAGCCCGGCATAAAGTATAAGCTCATTGATCTGAAGTCAGGTGAAGTGCTTTCAGAAAAAACCGGATCAGAATACCGGTCAATCCCTGTCAGGGTTGAGGGTAATGATTTCAGTGCCTTTGGCATTGAACCAGAGAGTTGACAGTATTAAACAGTCTGAGAAGTATTTGAAATGAAAACAGGCAGATATGACAGTGGTAGAATAACAGAATCAGGAAGGGGGGTAATTCTTTTCTCTCTTTTATCTGTCTTCCTCTTCTGCAACACCTGTTTCAGTCAGTCGAAGCCATTACCTGACATGCGCTATGCAATTGTGATTAAGCGGGGCACCTGGAATATAACCAGGTGGAAGCAGGTTTGTGATACTCTTTCATCATCTTATAAAGGGCGCCTCTTCACCTGGGAATCCTCTTTATCTGAAGTGAAGGGTGCGATCATTTCCTATCGCCCTACTCATATCTGCTTCGTCTGTGACATGAGCACGGCATTGCCTTCATTTATATCAGGTACGCTTCATCCCTTTACCCGGTCACTCGATGATGATCCATATACCGATGTTATCTGGAGCGTTCTTACGGGATATCCGGAAGATGCCTACAGGATTGCTGCAGACACGGTCACGCATTTTACCAGAACACTCCTCAGCGGGACTGTCAGCAGTGACCTTGAGTACTACACCCAGGGGCTGAGTACCCATGAGGCAACCTCAGGGCTTTTTTATGTCAAACACCCTGATTCAATCCTTGTAAGGTCATATACTTCCGCGCCAACTGACCGTACATCATGGCTCGTTTCAATGATTAATTCCGGGATTGACTCTCTTGACAATGCTCCTGTTGATATATTTATAACCAGCGGGCACGGTAACTATAACCTGTGGCAACTTCATTATCCCACCAAAAGCCCGGAAGGTTTGTTCAGGTCCGGGAGCCATCTCCTGACAGGTGCGTCAGCGGCCGGCACCTATCACCCGATCAGTTCTGCCAATCCCAAAATATACTTTGGCCTTGGCAACTGTAACATCGGTCAGATACTGAATGATGGCTGCATGGCGCCTTCCTGGATGAATAAAGGCGGCGCGTTTGCCTATACCGGATACGTGATTGATGAGACAGCCAATTCATATCAGCATGGCGGTACCAGAGCTTACTACTACAGAATGTCAAGGGAAAACACCTGGTCTGAATCATGGTTTCTCTCAAATATTGCCCTTCAGTTTGATCTCCTCAACAACACTCCGGGAGTTTCACCTATTGATCTGAACGGATCTGCTTTCTATGGTGACCCGGGGAAGATCTTTAAAATGAGCCATGAAGGTCAATACCGGCAGCCGCTTGTCACAAATGAACTGATCATCACTCACGGTCCTTTGAAGGATACTGTAAAATACCGTGTGACCATGAACGATGACGGCGAACCGGGAACCAATGGAAAATGGGGCAACAGGCATCCCGCGATGATCCTCCCCTTCACTGCAACCGGCATAGACATACTGTCAACCGATGCCATTACTGCGGTCGTAGAAGAAAACTTCGTTCTGCTGTATATCTGGCATAAAGGGCTTGATCCATTGAAAAAAGGTGACACCCGCGAAGTGGTGTTTACCTGTAACAAGCTGACTACGGGAACAGGTAAACCGGTTGCCGGAAATGAAAAGACCGGTATTATTGACAAGATTTACCCAAACCCGGCTTCATCAAAAATCACCATCAACTACAAGATTACAGGAAACACGAATGTTATTATACGACTGTTTGACAATTACGGCGCCCTGATTGACAGGATCAATTATCCCTATCAGCCACCGGGCTCCTATTCTGAAGATTTTGACGTTACCGGCCTTGCTGACGGAGTTTATCACTTTCTGATTGAAACCTCTGAAAGTCATGAATCACGAAAATTTGTATTGGCAAAGAATTAACCTCTCCGGGGTGGCATTAAACAAGGCATAAACAATGAAAAGAGAATGAGACTTACATGATTGGCAATTTACAAAAAGAGTTGACTTTATAAATTACAGACCGACAATGAAGTATATATAAATAAACAAATGGAATTCACATGATTGATCCTGAACAGGGAAAATTATGAACCCAATTCACGTTCAATCATGTACGGTTCCATACAACCCTATAAAAATTATATCAGGGATGAAACGAAGAGGTTTTATTGGTACATCGGGAGCGCTTGCTTTTTCTGCCATACTACCTGGTTGTTCCGCCGGCGGCACTCCGGAAAGAGTATCTGATAGGAAAGAAAAACAAAAAATGATGACAATCTCTGCTATTGCCGGATTAACCGTCCGGGAACTGCTTGAAAATTACAGATCATACCTGTATGATGATTTTATTCCTTTCATGGATAAACACGTTGTTGACCATGAAAGAGGAGGCTTTATGACCCATGCTGACCGCAGGGGGAATCTTCTTTCAACCACCAAGAGAGCATGGTATGATGGAAGGGGATTATGGGTTTACTCCTTTCTCTATAATAACCTGGGCAATGATCCCTCCCACCTGGAGATTGCCCGCAAGACCACGGAGCTGTTACTGGGGATGAGACCTGCCGATGGTGAATTCTGGCCGTGGTCATATACACGTGAAGGTCAGCCGATCACAGGCACTTTACCGGATATTTACGGAAACCTGTTCATTGCAGAAGGACTGGCAGAATTTTCAAAGGCAACCGGTGACCAGAAATATTATGACATATCAAAAGAAATTGTCATTTCATGTTTTAATCTCTATGACCGTACAGATTACCTGCATGCGGTGACCTACGGACCTGATGCTGATCAGTTAACCGGGCCAAGAATCCTCGGACACTGGATGGTATTCCTGAAAGTTGCAACAACATTACTCTGTGTAAAGGAGGACCCTGCCATTGAAAATATTGCTGACAGGTGTATTGACGCATTGATGAATAAGCACTATATGCCGGAGTTTGACCTGATGATAGAGGTGCTTAATCATGATATGACAGTGCCCGAAGGACCCTTCTCGCAGTTCTGTTATGCCGGACATATAATTGAGGTGCTCTGGATGGTAATGGATGAAGCCTTGAGAAGAAAAGACAAAGGGCTGTATGATCTTGCCGTGAAAAGACTTAAGCGCCACACTGAAGTTGCGTGGGATGATGTTTACGGAGGTCTGTTCAGGTGTCTTGAGAACATTGACCTGAACATCTGGCAGGTTGACAAGGTCCTGTGGGAACAGGCTGAATTGCTTATCGGAACAATGAACATGATAGAGCATACTGCTGATCCATGGGCTTTCTGTTGGTTTGAAAAAACCTATAATTATGTGATGGAGAATTATCCTCTGAAGAAGCACGGATTCCCGCTGTGGAACTTTAGCGGAGACAGGAAGATGACCTTCGTCGAAGAGTATGAAAGAATTGAAAACTATCATCATCCGCGACATCTGATGCTGAATATCTTAAGCCTTGAAAGGATTCTGAAGAACGGGAACAAGCCATTATTCCCCGGAAAAAAGGATTCTATTGATACCTGAATATTACGAATACTGCACCTTCAAACTGTTTTAAAAACATATAGTCATGGATCATGGTTTTGGAATAATAGGTACGGGAGATATTGCGGCAGTGCATGCAAGGGCAATTGGCACAATTGCAAATGCTCATCTGGCAGGTGTTACAGATATCGTCAGGGATAAGGCACGTGCATTCGGCGAACAATTCAACTGCAATGTCTTTGATTCTGCCAGTGCCCTGGTCAACTCCCCGGAGATTGAAACGGTATGTATCTGCACTCCTTCCGGAACTCACCTGGAGCCTGCCCTGCTGGCCATTGATGCAGGCAGGCACTGTATAATAGAAAAACCCCTTGAGGTAACGGTAAATCGATGCAGAACCATTATTGAAGCGGCAAAGAAGAAGAATGTCCTTGTGGCAGGTATCTTCCCCATGAGATTTCTTGATATAAACATGGAGGTCAGGAAGGCTGTTGAGTCCGGACGCTTTGGCAAAATGATTATGGGTGATGTGTATGTGAAATGGTTCCGCAGCCAGACATACTATGACCAGGTTAAATGGAGGGGTGATCCGGAAATAAGCGGAGGAGGAGCTGTAATGAACCAGGCTATTCACTCGGTTGATCTCCTCAGATGGATGATGGGAGAGGTTAAAGAAGTGAGTGCATTCTCAGCCATGCTGGGACATCACGATCTTGATGTTGAAGATACTGCTGTTGCAACCCTCCGGTTTGAGAACGGAGCTCTTGGCGTTATAGAAGCATCAACTGCTGTTTTCCCGGGTTCCTACAAACGGATGGAAATCCTTGGCACAGGCGGCTCCGTGATAACAGAGGAAGAGACAATAGTAAAATGGGAGTTTAGTGAAGAGAGCGATCTGGACAATGAAATCAGGCTTCGCTTTTCAGGAGAGGAGACTGTAGGAGGAGGTGTTACAGACCCGAAAGCAATAAAGGACACGGGACACATCAGGCAGATATCCGATATGGTTGAGGCTTTGGAAACGGGCCGTCCTCTGGTGATAGATGCTGAAGAAGCTGCGAAAGCAGTTGAAATAATAGAAGCAATTTATAAAAGTGCGCGGACAGGAATGACTGTTTCGCTGTAAGGAAACAAACAATCACTTAAAAACAGATAATCAAATGGGAAAAGAGAAACTTGCTTACTACGGTGGCAACAAGACAATTAGCAGGAGTTTTCCATGGCCAGTTTACGGCGAAAAAGAGCTTCAGGCTTTAAAAAAGGTGGTTGAAAGCGGTGTCTGGGGGATCACTTCTGACCCTGAGAGCAGTGTGTCACGACTTGAGAAGGCATTTGCCGCCTACCTGGGTGTTAAACATGCCGTTGCTGTAGTGAACGGCTCAGTTGCCCTCAGGCTGTCACTCATGGCTGCCGGAGTGAAACCGGGTGATGAGATCATCGTTCCTCCGATGTCATTCATAGCAACAGCATCTGTAGTGATTGAGGTGAACTGCGTTCCGGTCTTCGTGGATATTGATCCTGACACGTATAATATTGATCCTGACAAAATTGAAGAAGCAATAACATCCAGGACAAAAGCTATCATTCCTGTCCATTTCGCGGGGAATGCATGTGCCATGGACAAGATTATGGAAATTGCCGCCAGGCATCACCTTTATGTTATAGAGGATGCATGCCATGCCCACGGTGCTGAATACAGGAACAGAAAACTCGGTTCCATAGGCCATACAGGATGCTTCAGCTTCCAGTCATCAAAAAATATGTGCAGCGGTGAAGGAGGCATAGCCGTTACTAATGATGACACACTCTATGAAAAAATATGGTCATTGCATAATGTCGGTCGTAAGCCCGGCGGCGCCTGGTATGAACACTTCAACCTGGGATGTAACTACAGGATGACTCAGTTTCAGGCAGCACTGCTGCTCATTCAGCTCGAACGCCTTGAGGAAGAAGTTGTTAAACGTGACAGCAATGGGCTCTACCTGAGTGAACTGCTGAATGAAATAGATGGGATAACTCCTCTCCTGAGGGCACCTGAGGCGACAAAGCATTCATATCATCTATTCCCGTTCAAATATGAAAGATCAAAGTTCAATAACATCTCAAAAAAGGAGTTTGCTGAATTACTTGCCGCTGAAGGTGTGCCCTGTTTCATGGGGTACCCTGAACCAATCTACAGGCAACCGGTATTTCAGAAAAAGAACTTCTTCTCCTATGTAATTCCCGATTCTGTTTCTTACACTGATGTCTCATGCCCCGTATGTGAAGAAGCCTGCCATGAAAGAGGAATGTGGATATCGCAGAACGTGTTCCTCGGTGAAAGAAAGGATATGGAAATGATTGCCGAAGCTATCCGTAAAATAAAAGCTAATCTTCAATAATAAGCTGCCATTGGATGATTTACTCTGATCAAAACAGAACTATGACTGATCTCCTGTTCAATTACAATTTGTCAGACATCACACCGAAAGAACCTCTTCTTCTTGGAGGATTTGCCAATCGTAAAGGCCTCTCCGGAGAGGTTCACAGACCTCTCACAAGCCGGTGTCTGGTTTTAAGGAAGGAAAACACTATTGCATGTCTCATTGTCAATGATCTGATGGATGTATACCCTGCAATTATCAGGGCTGTCACTGACCGTATAGCCAGCGCGACAGGAATAAGCTCTGACAGCATCCTGATAACATCCATTCATACTCATTCGGCTCCCGCGATGGAATACGGGAAGCATGAAGCAAATGACCGTTATATTGAATATGCATCACAGCAGATAGTTGATAACGCGATAAATACTATAAAAGATCAGCAAGGTTTCCGGGTTGCCAGATTAAAGAGAGGCAAAGGCCTGTGCAAAATAAATATGGCCCGGCGTGATGTAAAGCCCGAAGGAGGAGGAATGGCATATCGTGTTGGTGACCCTGACGGGCTGCGTGATGAAGAGGTGGGAATAGTGCAACTCTCAGATGAAGAGGGAACCCGCAAAGTCACGCTCTTTAATTATGCATGTCACCCGGTAACACTCGGGTATGAGAGTCTGTTCGTCTCAACCGATTACCCTGGCAGTGCACGTGAGGCAGTTGAAAAGAGCTTTGGAGGAATGGCAATTTTCGTAAACGGTGCAGCCGGTGATCTGAATCCCCGCGAAGCACATTTCAGTGACCCGGCAAATACTGACCGCGTAGGTGAACAACTGGGAAAAGCCGTCATTGAATCAACGCTTTATGACGCTTCAGGAGAGGCAGACCTGAAAACAACTGCCGGTTTTATCAGTGTGCCATTCAGAGATCAGAATATCACAAAAGAGCATATAGCTGCCGAAGTCAGAAGAAAGGCTGATGATATCACCGAGTTCTTTACATGGAAAGATATGCTCAAACACTGGGAAGAGGAAGTTTATAAAATGATTGACCGCGGTGAGGTTGAGAACTCTTTCCATATCAGGGTAAATGCCTGGAAGATTGGAAATACAATATTCTTCTTCACACAGGGAGAGTTATTTGTCAGATATCAGATTGAACTGAAAAAGAGATTCTCAGATTACAATCTTATCTGTATTGCCTATGCCCACGGGACAGGAGCTTATATACCCACGGCTGATGTTTTTGAGAAAAAGGGCTATGAAGCAGATCAGGCATATATATATGAGATATTACCCTCGCCACTTACTGATAAGATTGAAGAGATTTACATGAATGAAGCGACTGAAATGATCAGCAGGCTTATTGAAGCATAAACTAAATATCCCTTTGTCAAAACATTAATGAATTGAGAATGAATACGGCTGACTGGATAATACTTATAGTGCTCACTCTGGCCACGATGGCTGTGGGAATGATGTTTACAAAATCAGCAGCAAAGAAAGGTCAGGAAGGATTCTTTACCGCCAACAGGAATCTTTCATGGTGGTCACTCGGCATTTCCAATGCTTCCACCTATCAGTCCGGTCTCGGCGCCTTTGTAATGCTCATTTTCATGTATGGTTTCGCGGGCAACTGGCTGTGGTGGGCTCAGTGGATCATCTGGATGCCACTTGTGGCCATTATCTGGTCAAAAATGTGGCAACGGATGAAAATAGTCACCACTGCTGAACTGATATCCCTCAGGTATGGCGGGAGAATGTCAGTAATTGCACGAAGATTCTATGCTATTGTAATGTGTCTGTTTGCAATAATAAATATAGCATACATTACAGCCTTTTTTGGCAAGACTGTGGCACCGTTGTTACCGCTGTCAGTACCTGCAATACTGATCATATTCGGAACAATAACGCTGATTTACACATTAGCGGGCGGACTGATGGGTTCGGTGATGGTATCAGTGATACAAATGATCATAATGCTTGCCGGCAGCCTCCTGTTCCTGTTTATTATCATCCCTCAGTTTGGCGGATGGGATGCCATCCTGGCAAGGGTAGCCGAGATAAGACCGGAGACATTGTCTCTCAGTCCGGTCTCTCAGGTCACTCCTCCCCTGACATTGCTTATGTTCGTGATACTTGGCCTTTTCTTTGCAGGCTCACCTACTGCAGGCGAAGGGATGACTGCGCAGCGGTTCATGGCTGCCAAAAGTGAAAGGCATGCTATCGGGGGGCAGTTTTTCAGCGCATTCATATCGCTAAGTGTCAGAATAATACCTCTGGTAGGGCTGGGTACTATATGCATTACTTTGTTTACCACCGGCGATATGAATATAGACCCGGCACGGGCAAAAGGGACATTGAAAACAATCGCAGATCCTGCTTACGCGTGGGGCGAGCTGGTCAAGGCAAGTAACCTTCCGATAGGTTTCGTGGGGCTTCTTATTGCCACGGAGGTAGCTGCTTTCACCTCCACGTTAAGTGCACTGCTGAACTGGGGAAGCAGCTTTATAGTCAATGATTTCTACAAGCAGATTCACCCTGAGAGCAGCCGGAAACGAGAGATAGTCATCAGCCGGCTGACAACAGCTGCCATATTCATAGTATCAGCGCTCATTGCAATCTTCTTTGTTGATAATATGGTAAGCTGGTTTATTTTTATCAATTCCGTGGTTGTGATATTCTGGCTGCCACTGGCATATTTCAGGTTCTTCTGGCCAAGGTTCAATGCATGGGGAGAGCTTGCTGCCACGGTTCTGGGACTCCCTCTTGCAATACTGTTCTGGTTCATCCTTGATTTCCAGAGTAAACCCATATGGCAGGGAACGGGGACGCTGTTTCTGATAGCCCTGGCAACAGTTGCCGGGATAGCCCTTCTTACCCCCAGAGAATCAGACAAAGTGCTGGAAACTTTTTATCAAAGGTGCGCACCTCCTGCCGGCTGGAAGAAATTCATAGCCGGCAGGCCTCACCTGAAACCCCCTTCCGAGAGCCTGAGAAGACAGATATTCAATTGTATCTGCGGTATCCTTGCCTGTCTCGGAATTGCAATGGCTACAAACGCGGTATTTGTAAAAAACTGGATCATTGTTTCCTCAGGTCTTTTGCTGGTATTAATACCAGGGTATTTTCTCATTAAGTATTATGGCACTCCTCAAACCGGCAAACAGTCACTCTCATGAGCATAAAGAATGTCATATTAAGATTCACTCTCTGTCAGATTATTTTTTGTCTGGCACTTCCGCCCGTCTGGTCTCAGCCGGAAGTGACGGCAAGCTTCAGGGTGACCCTTCCCGATACCATCATACAACTGCCTTACCACATTGAAAAAGGCATCAGCCCGGGTTTTAAAATCAGGGGTATAAAGGGTTATGCATGGACTCCCGAACAGTATCTGGCTGAGATACCAACACTTGTCGCCGGCAAAGCCAATTTCCTGATGAACTGTTATCTTTCGATGTTCTCAACCAGGGAAAAACCTCATTATAAGTATGGTACATTCCTGGATTCAATTGAGAACAGATGGTGGAGTCCGTTACCTTCTGAAATCAAGGCAGAGTGGATCAGGGTGATAAATGCATGCGCAGAGAATAATATCAATTTCTGCTTCTCGATGAATCCCCAGCTTTTCTCTGACAGACCCCTTCAAACAGGCTCTGATGATGATTTTGAACTGCTCCTGAAGCATTACGAGTGGGCTCAGCAGAATGGAGTAAGATGGTTTTCCCTCTGTCTTGATGATTTGGATGAGAAGATGGTTGAGATTGAAGGAAGGAAACATGCACTTCTTGCCAACCGCCTCTTTGAAGCGCTCAGGGCCAACGACAAAGAGGCCTCCTTCGCCTTTTGTCCTACATGGTACTGGGGCACGGGGTCTGATCCGGTCCACAGGCTCTACCTTGAAGCACTCGCAGCAACACTGTATCCGGAAATATATGTTTTCTGGACAGGCCCTCACATTGTACCAGTGAAAATAGCAACCGCTGAAGCACTGGAATTCAGGAATATCGTAAAGCACAGGATCATCCTGTGGGACAATTACCCGGTAAATGACAACCATCCGGCAATACATCTGGGGCCGTTAACCGGAAGAGAAAGAGACCTGTACAAGATTATTGACGGTTACATGTCAAACTCTTTGGGAGCACAGAGTGACATAAACAGCATTCCTGTTCTCACTTCCATGGACTATGCATACAATCCGGATGAATATGACCCTGACCGGTCAATAGGGCAGGTAATTGCCGGCGTGACGCCTGACAGAGCTGCTCAGATGGTTCTTGCAAGACTGGTTGAGACATATCCGGGCTCCCTGATCCTTGCCGGAAACAAATCAGCAAAAGGAAAAGTAGGTCTAAACCCGGTACGTGACAATCTCATGGGCTTACTTACTTCCGGAGCAGAGCCCGGAATCGTTGAAGATTATATTAATCAACAGCAGTTGCTTCTAAAGGAACTCAGAGGTTCATTTCCTGACAGATACCAATCAGTTATCAATTTCCTGAAAAATGACATCAGGTGGATGAGAGAACAGCAGAGTAACTTCCTTGAGGCTTTTTCAGAAGTGGTAAACCGTTCACCCAGCCTGCAAGCGTCTCCGGCAAATCAGCGAAACAGTGAAGGAATACAGGCTCTTCAGGTCACCCATGGGCCGGATGACTTGTTGTACTCCTCTTCAGGCAAAGACACCATACAGTGCCCCGACACTCCGGCAGACAACACAAAAGGGAGTCTGGAACCGATAGCGGCAGAGATAATCTCAGTGGAAAAAATATGGGACAAAGCTCCCCATAATGCCTTTACAAGTCTCATCAGGTACAAAGGAAGATGGTATTGTGCGTTCCGTGAATCCACAGAACATGTTTATGGAACAAACGGTAAAATAAGGGTATTGACAAGCCGTGACGGAAAGAAATGGAAATCAGCAGCTCTGCTTGAGAGTGAAGGAATTGACCTCAGAGACCCTTCTTTGGTCATTACCCCTGATAACAATCTCATGCTTCATATAGGGGCTTCAATTTACGAAGGGAAAAAACACATGGGGTACAAACCTGCTGTTGTATTCACGGAAAACGGCAGAAAATGGAGTGATTTTCATTATCTCGATTTCAACAACAAATGGCCATGGCACCCATTCTGTGACGGTAAAGAAATATATGTAGTTGCCTATGGAGGTGGCCCTTCCCTGTACAAAAGCAGAGACGGGAAGCAGTATGAACTGATCTGCGATTTCAAGCTTGAAAGCTTTGTGAATGAGGCAGCTATCTTACAGAAAGACAATGACACACTTATGGCACTGATAAGGAGAGACGGAGGGAACAGACAAGCATTGATCGGCAAAGCTGCCTCTCCGTTCACTGAATGGCAATGGCAAGAGTGTGGGCATTATGTTGGCGGGCCCGCTATGGTGTCTCTGCCTGATGGACGGGTCATGGCAGGTGGAAGGAGCTATATCGGTGGCGAAGCGAAAACAGTGATAGGCACTGTGACTGACGAGGGGTTCAACCCGGTGTTGACCCTGCCAGGCGGAGGCGATTGCAGTTACCCGGGAATGGTCTGGCATGAAGATAAACTCGTGGTCTCCTATTATTCCTCACATGAAGGAAAGTCTGCAATCTACATCGCCAGAATCAGGGTAAATGAATCTGATCAGGGTAAAAAGGAAAGGGAGTCGGAATAGATGCAACCCATTGATTATACCATATTGATTGTTTATTTCCTCCTGCTGATTTCAGTGGGTGTCTGGGCTGCCACCAGGGTACGCAACTCAGCTGACTATTTCACCGCCGGAGGAAGGCTGCCATGGTGGCTGACAGGCATTTCACATCATGTATCAGGTTACAGCGGCGCCGTGTTTGTTGCTTATGCCGGAGTAGCATACACGCACGGATTCAGTCTTTATGTCTGGTGGGCAGGTGGAGTATTCATATCAACTGTTGTTGCCGCCTATCTGATAGCACCAAAATGGTCACGTCTGCGCACCCGCTTCAAGATACAATCACCTACCGAGTATCTTTCTGTCAGATATAATCTGGCCACACAACAGATCATGGCCTGGTGCGGGGTGATAATAAAGATCTTTGACGTGGGTGCGAAATGGGCTGCTATTGCCATCCTTCTCTATGTCTTCACTGGTATCCCGATTCTCGCGGGTATACTCATCGCCGGGAGCGTCTCCCTTATTTATGGTATACTGGGAGGTCTGCTGGCTGATGTACTTAATGACTTTGCACAGTTTATCATCCAGCTTATTGCCGGGTTCACAATGTTTTTTCTGATCCTGAGAGAAATCGGTGATGGGCTGGCGGGGTATTTTACCATGTGGGACCGGTTGCCCGAGGCTCATTCGCGATTATTCAATCCCCCTTATACAATCGGGTTCTTCGCTGCTATCCTGATAATTGATTTTTTCAGCTACAGCGGAGGGACATGGCACTTGGCAACAAGGTTTATCTCATCTCAATCCGGGAAACAGGCAAAAAAAGCGGCATTGCTTTCATCATTTCTCTACCTGCTGTGGCCATTGGTATTATTCTTCCCGATGTTTGCCGCACCCATTTTCATCAAAGACCTTGCCGATCCTACCCAATCATATGCTCTTATGGCACTCAAATTCCTGCCAACAGGATTACTGGGTCTTGTCCTTGCCTCTCTTTTTACCAATACCCTTTCTATGACATCCTCTGATGCAAATACCATATCAGCAGTCATTACGCGGGACATTTTGCCAAATATTTTTCCAAAACTGAAAACTTCGAGCCCCCGGATCATGCTTATTCTTGCAAGAGCGTCAACATTCCTGTTTACTGCCCTTACAATCATTATCGCTATCTACTCAGACTCGTTCGGAGGAGTTTTCGGACTGATTATAACATGGTTCGCCGCGCTGGTCGGACCTATTTCCATACCCATGATCCTCGGACTGTTGCCATGGTTCCGGAAAAGCAACAGCAGCTCGGCCATTATTTCAATCATAGGCGGGGTGATAACTTTTGCAATCCTGAAAACCATGGGAGACGTTTCGCTTGCACTTGAAATTGTCAGCCCCATGTTATGCTCACTGGTGATATATATCTTCTCAGGTCTGATAGCGGGGAATAAAGTCCCGGAAAGAGTAGACAAACTGCTTGAAGCTATCCGGCATGAGAACGTGATGGCAGTTGAAGCAGAAAGAAATAAATAACACGGAAGCAATGATATCAATAACTATATACAATCATTCCTCTGAAAGATCATTCACAATCCTGAATGCTTTGCCAGGTCTCAGATTCATGGATGTGAAATTTAAACGTATATAAAAACCAACTTACTATGAGTAACAAAGTAGTAAAAAGCCTTAAGATAGATTCTCTGGAAGTCTTCGTTTACCCTGACAGGTTGGAGATGGGAAAGGCATCCGGGAAACTGATAGCTGACAGAATCAAGGCTTTATTAAGGCAAAAGGAACGTATCAGGATGGTTTTTGCCGCCGCACCATCCCAGGAAGAGACCCTGAAGTTTCTCAGAAACGATAAAGAGATTGACTGGTCAGGAATAACGGTATTCAATATGGATGAGTACATCGGCCTGCGGAATGATCATCCGGCCAGCTTTGGTTACTTCCTGTCAGACAGATTGTTCAATCATGTTCATCCTGGCGAGGTAAACCTTATTGATGGCATCAATGACCCTGCAAAAGAATGTGAACGCTTCTCCGGACTATTGACTGAAAAAACAATAGATATCGTGCTACTTGGCCTGGGAGCCAACGGTCATGTGGCATTCAACGAACCATTGACTGCAGATTTTAACGACCCTGCAGTAGTGAAGACCATAGTTCTTGATGAGATAAGCAGGCAACAGCAGGTTGACGAAAACTGTTTCAATGATTTGGATCAGGTACCCAAAAAGGCAATTACCATAACTATCCCTACTATTATGTCCGCATCCTGTCTTTATTGCATGACACCCGGAGCAAACAAACAAAATGCTGTAAAGATGGTTCTTGAAGGCTCTATTACGAATGCAGTGCCAGGTTCAATCTTAAGAAGACATCCGAATTGTATCCTCTTCCTTGACCGGGAATCTTATGGAAAAGTCAGACAATAACAGCCGTCAAAGAGTTGAAGGAATAGATTATATTTCTGGAATACCTCTCTCTATTGATATCTCCGGAGGGTATATTGCAGATATCTCCTTTGAAAAGTCAATGGATAGCAGTGACCTGCCATTCATTGCACCCGGATTGTTTGATATCCAGGTCAACGGCATTAACGGCACCGACTTTAACACCTGCCCACTGTCTTATAATGATATCCGTACGGCTCTTGTCGCCCACCACAGGCATGGTATCACGAGCTTCTTTCCCACACTTGTTACATCTGACAGAGAAAATCTGAAAGAGAGCCTCTTGCAGATAAGCAGTTTCTGTACTGATTACCCTGATGAAGGCAGTTCCATTGCCGGAATCCATCTTGAAGGTCCCTTCATCTCAGGGGATGATGGTCCGCGTGGAGCTCACAGCAAGAAATATATTACCCTTCCGGATATCAGTCTGCTTGAGGTATGGCAGCATTGCTCCGGGGGAATGGTGAAACTGATCACTCTTGCCCCGGAATTGCCGGGCACATTGGAGTTTATCAAGCAATGCAGGAAAAACGGCATCCTCGTTGCCCTGGGACATACCAGTGCCAACACTGACCAGATAAGGAAAGCAGTTATGGCAGGTGCAAAGCTGTCAACACATCTTGGCAACGGAGCCCATCTGATGTTGCCAAGGCACCCAAATTATCTCTGGGACCAGCTTGCTGAGAGAAACCTGTGGGCCTCCATAATTGCTGACGGTTTTCACCTGCCTGACAACTTCATGAGGGTAGTGTTCAAGGTTAAAGGTGATCACACTATCCTGATAAGTGATTCAACAAAATTTACCGGCATGAACCCCGGCAAATATCATTCTCTGATAGGTGGCCCGGTAGTATTGACTTCCGACGGCAGGCTTTGCACGGCTGAAAACCCGGATATTCTTGCAGGTTCGGCAATGACCCTGCTTGATTGTGTTAACTATCTGACAAGCAAGAATATCTGCACTATACCCAAAGCCTGGAAAATGGCATCTGTCAATCCGTCAAACCTTCTCTTTCCGGGCATTCCCAATGGCCTGAAAAGAGGGGCCAGGGCTGACATTGTATTGTTTACAAGAGAAAACGGCAGAATCATAATCAGACAGACTATTAAATCGGGGAAAAGGGTATATGACATGCGAAAACAATAAGACCTTTCAATACCATAATGAAACCAACATATATCAGATAGAAAAACACCTGTTTCTATAATTTTAAGTCATGTGGGTTACATCATACCCTTAAAAACAAAACTGAAATATGATGAAAAAGAATAAGTTCCTGATTTTCCTGGCTATTGCAGGTATCATGCTCAACCTTACATCATGCATGAATGACTATAAAATAACATGGTCAGGGGAAAATACTTTCAAAACGGAAACCATCAGGGGCATTTTTGGTAAGGCAATCTGGTTCAACGGGAAAGATGCATTCATGACCGGCCCGGCGCCGGTGACTTTTGAAAATGAAATGACAGTCGCTGTCTGGGTCAGGTGTGACGAATGGGAAGGAGGAGACCGTGGTATCGTGGGAAACATCTCCTTCCTTTCTGACAGGGGGTTTCTTATCTATTATAACGGATATGCCAATCAGCTGAAATTCCAGCTAAACATCGACAACATTGTTGAAATCCTGTCAGTTGCCCCACCTCTTGCCGGCACATGGCATCTCCTGGCCGGAACCTACAACGGATCAGAACTCTGCTTTTATGTTGACGGCAGGCTAAGAAGCAAAAAAGAGGTTTCGGGTAAAATCATCAATGAGAATAATAGCGTGGTTGCAGGGAGATTTTATAATGACCTGAACGACCGTTATTTCCGGGGGGCTCTTGATGAGATAATGATCCTTGACAGGGCCCTTTCATTGGATGATCTTCAAAAAATGTGTGCAGAAGCTGGTGTGGAACCTCTTGAACCACCACCTTCAAACGCCTGTGGAGAAAAAACTGGCGGATTCCCTTCTTCACTCTATGTCAGGACTGCTGAGACAACACCTCCGGATGACTGGTTTAAAAATATCAGATCATACGTGTGGGATGATATTCCTGAAGTGCTGACAATGGATGAAGCCAATAAGATTGCTGCCGGCTATGCAGATATCGGAATAAATGTCATATTCCCTGAACACTACAGGTATCTTTTTGCGGGCCCTGATGATGGTGTCTCCTGGTTTAATTCTCCTCCCATAGACTTGTATATCAGCAATATGAAGGTTTTGGTCGGCGCCTGTCACAGAAACAATATAAAGGTTGTTGGCCATCTCACTGCATGCTGCGTGCTTGATACCTATTTCAGGAATCACCCTGATCATGCCATGATTGACCTCCGGAGCGGTAAGCCGGCCTATTTCAGGAGATATGGCACATATATGATGTGCCCGAATAACCCTGATTTTAAGAAGGAGTACCTGAGCAGGGTTGAAATGGTTGTAAGAGAGACCGGCTATGATGGCCTTATGGTGGATGAGACTGAATGGCTGCCGGCAGAATGGAGCATCTGCGGGTGTGAGCACTGCCGTCGTCTCTTTAAAGAACAAACGGGTTATGATATTCCTGATTACCGTGATTCATCGGTGTTCGGGAATTATGAGAGCCCGGTCTTCAGGGCATGGCTCCGGTTTCGCATTGAAACAATGGGCAATTTCCTGTCAGAGATAAGGGGTGTGCTTGATAATATAAAGAAAGATATGCTCTTTACGGGCTGTTACTGTGAGGCTTTATCTCCATTTGTTGCAAGCTATTATGGCATGGACCTCGAAGATATGTGCAGAGGCCATAACGTGTCATTCTTCGAGTGTGAACCGGCCAACCCATGGTCTTTCAGGTACGCTGTGGCAGAAGCTTCCTATTACAGGGCATTCGGGCCATCGTTCTATCTGGGTTACTCTATCTCTCCCTCGCAACAGTTTTATAACTGGGCCTTTGCAAAGACATGTGGCCTTCATATCTGGATGTTTCCGCAGATAAATATTGTTTTCCCTCTCCTCTGGGAGAAAAAATGGGAAAAGGTCTTTATTGATGACGGTCTGTTATGCAACACTGCCATTCTCTTCTCTTCGCCGTCAAAGAATTACCTGCGCGAAGCATATGAAACAGTGAATGAGTACCAGGGATGGGCACAAGCCTTACTGGAAAACCATATACCATTTGAAACGGTGATAGCATCAAAGCTCGGAACTACTGATCTGGGCAAGTATTCAACGCTTATTCTGCCTGATGCAACCTGTCTGTCTGATAATGAGATCAATGAGATCATCAATTATGTCCATGGCGGGGGTTATGTTGTTGCCACCGGGCGCACATCACATTATGATGAAACCGGAAATCAGCGGACAGAACCCGGCCTCGCAACATTGTTCAACGGCAATCAGGGAAAAGGTAAGGCGGTGTACATGGAGGAAATGCCGGGGCTGGGATACTTCGTGCCGAGAATAGGCGGGGGAAGGATAGGCGAAGGCGGAGTCTGGAAAGATAACAGGAATGAAGCCATGAGAGACCTGATAATTGAAAAGGCTACCATCCGCCAGGCTGATCCGGTTATCAAGACAACCAACATTGACCCGGAAATTGTGCTTATGCCATATTACCATGCCTCAGGGGAATACAAAGGCATTTCGATTCATCTGCTGAACTGTCTCGGGACCAGAAATGACGGAATAATGATGATACCTGAGGATATGGCATTTGAATATACTGCCTACCCTTCACCCTATGACTATATTGAGGATGATGGAAAAATGAAAATTGCCGTCAGATCGGAAGATGTCAGCCAGGCATACCTGATATCCCCCGATTTTGAGGAAGTCCTCACTCTTGACTTTACAGTGAAAGATGGTTACTGTGAGGTTACAGTTCCTGGTCTTGGCAGATACGAGATTATCTACCTGGTTACCGGCAAAAAAGACCTCATCTCTGACATAATGAAAGGCGGTGCTGTAACAAAAGCGTTCCCGGCCATTGTGCCCTTCCCGGGGGTGGCTGACAGCACGTCGGTTCAGAAGGAGACACAGGCAGGGGTAATATAAATAAAACCCTGAAGGTCAGTGAATGAATGATTAAATCTGACAACAATACCTTTAAAGCTATTCAAACAGTTCTCAGGCATGCAACCCACATGTATCAAACAGACGAACACCTGTTAATTTAGGTTTCAATCATGTGTAGTTCCATCAGACCTTTAAAATAAAGTTTACAAGGATGAAACAAGCATATTCCCGCCGCCGTTTTGTCAAGGTCACCGCAATGAATGCACTGGGGATCGGGATTGCCCTGCCCCTGACAGGCAAGACCTTTTTGGTCCATGCACCCTCCCCTGGCCTTGATGGTATGGCAGTTGGCAATTCATCATTTATTCCTGTTCGTGCAGCCAGCTGGTGGTGCAATATTGAGGATCTGCTATGGTCTCAGAAAAAAATAGTTGACAAAATCAAGTTCAGGGCTGAAGCCTTCGCGGAAGCCGGATTTGATACTGCAATTAACTTTGGCTTTCATATACGGTTTGACTTCGCCAATTATTTTGGTCAACTCCATGGATACTATGCCAATGTATGTGAAGAACTTCACAAGTACAACATAAGATTCATGGATCATTATTCATGTAACCATGTTGAACGGCCCAGGGGAGAAGAGGAGTTCAGAAAACTGCACAGAACCCAGCGGCATCACGTTTTGTTGTTCAGTGACCCGGTTGCCGCCAAACATGCTCAATATGAAGGTCATTATTTCAATGATATCTGCCAGGTAAACCTGCGTGACGGAAGCAGGGGATATGCCAAGCAGTATCAGCTTGAAGCTTTCTGCCACAATAATCCAGACTTCCTTGACATGCACGGGAAATATCTCCGGAGACTCATAAAAGGTGTACCTGTTGATGGCCTTATGGTGGATGATATGTGCGATTATGCCGGGCCTCTTGTATGCGGATGCAAACATTGCCGTGATCGCTTCAGGAGGGAGTACGGGCTTGAGATTCCCCCTCTTGATGATGTTGAATTCTGGGGTGATACCATAAACAGATCCGAGTTTCAATGGGGCAACTATGAAAACCCCGCCTTCAGGAACTGGTTGAACATGAGGGCTGACTCCGTTGCTGACCATCTGAAGATGGTGAAAAGTGTTATAGGCGATATACCGCTGATGACCTGCTGTTCATCATCCGGCCCGATATATCTCAATGCCGTCAATCTCAATCTCGAAAGACTGTCGCCCATGCTCGACTTCTTTATGCTTGAGAATTGCGGTATAAACATCGAAAGTGTGAACTGGACGAGAATGGACTCCGAGGCATTGCATCAGAAGGATATTGCATTCCGGAGAGGAAACAAACCAGCCATCGCGTTGAGTTATACCATTTATGAAAAGGGTGGTTATCTCGGGTGGTCACTGAGCCGTTTCTGGGGAGTGGCGAATTGGAGCAGTACACTTAACCACAGACTGGAAGAGGACCCTGAGGATATGATGGAGATTGAAGACATTGTCAAACCTTTCAATAAGTGGGAAACAAAACAGAGCCCTCTGAACTGTCATGAAGGAATTGACCTGGCGGAGGTCAGACTGGTGAACAGCCGTTATTGTAAAGAAAACGGATGGCGGGGAGAGGACGGGAAGGAACAATGGGACAAGTCAGCTGCCTGGTCAGAACTGTTGCTTGGGAAAAATATCGGATACAGATTTGTCCGGTGTGAGGAACTCTCAGATCCGGTTGCATTATCGGAAGAGAAAACTCCCCTGATTCTCGACAGCATAGCCTGTATTTCAGATAATCAGGTTGATGCCATCGAAACATACCTTGCAGGCGGAGGTGAAGCGTGGCTTGCTTTACCATTCGGCACACATGATGAGAAAGGAAACAAAAGGAAATCACCTGTTTCAAACACACTGCTAAAGTCAAAATATAAAAACCTTATCTTAATCAATACTGTCACAGACTCTGATCCCCTGGAAAAGCTCATTAAGAAAAAGAGGTTCCACCCGGTTCTGACACAATTGGCAGGTGATGAAAGATGGGCAGCAAGAATAAGATTCCATGAAGGTAAAGCAGTTATTCATTTCCTGAGCAGGGGACTTGTGGCAATTCCTCATCCTTCTATCAGAGATAAGGATAACATCCCCGTATTAAGGGATATCGAAACCACAATAAAAGACAACCATCTTTCTTATGTAATAAATACCTCAAAGGTGCCTCTGCACTCCCTTTCAGTCATGAGCCCCGAACTGGATGAGGGAAAAAGAAATGTCACCATTCATGAGATCAAACCCGGATATGCAAGGATTGATTGCAACCTTGAGGGAATAATGATATACGCGGTGGCTCAGCCTGCTACGATTAGATAGGCGGGTTTGCAGTAGTGTGATATTCGCGGTGGCTCAGCCAGCTCTGCCCGGACAGGTGCGTTTGCAGTGATGAATCTGAAGGCAACAGTTTGCAGCCAGGTGCTTTCCGGCGGGTAGTTTTTTTGATCACAGGCCTAAGAAGTATATCAACGGACAGATTTTGCCAGCTACAAGCCTAAGAAGTATATCAACGGACAACTTTTTCTGGCTACAAGCCTGATAAGTATATCAACCAATAGCTTTTGCGGACCACAAGCCTGACAGACATATCAACAGGTTGCCTTATTCTGACTGCTTTCCGGATAAATATTCAACCTTCAGATTCATTGAAAAGCATGATTTATCCGGGTCGGCCATTTACAGTAGAAACACATATTATCGACCAGATATCCCTACATTACAGATTTTTTAATACTTTTACGGCGCTTTTATGAATACTGCACAGTAAAACTCGAAATGTGTTGTTTAAAACAATACTTCGATAATTTTTAAGCGGCAATAGTGCCGTAATATATTAAGTTCTTTGAAAGCATTTTGATTTTTTATCAAGTTTGGATTTATCCCGAACATGTCAATAAATCGGTCAAGGAGTAACCTGTTATGATTCATGGTTTTGATATCAGCCATTGAAAATTGCTTTCGGTCTTCTTTGGGGATACTTAACCAGTCCTCAACTTTGGCAATATTCAATGAAGTTAAAGTCATGTTGAAATGAAAATTGAGTTTGTTTTCGCTTCTGGACTGGCAATCACACAATCCGGTGTATTGCTTGCTATCGCGGTATAGGAACTCAATTTGGAACCGGCTTTGGTAGTAATACAACACATTGAGTGGTAGTAGCTCCAGGTCTGTACTGACGTACAGTTTTACTGATTGTTTACCCTTGGCTGTTTTATACAGGACATGTACCAGCAGGATGTTACGTTTTAGAGCTTTGGAATAGGCAACAGCGGAATGTACCGTTTGCTCCTGATTATCGGCAATTAGATTAAAGTATTCCCTGTCGATGCTTTTTACGTTGATTTTACCTGTGTATTTACGTGGCCTTCCTCGTTTCCGGGATGGAGCATCCTGGCAAAGGTATCTCAGATCGGCATCATCACGCAGACGGCTAATGAGGAGCATACCCATCAATAGTATCCTGTCAGTGAATGGTTTGCGTGACAACCATGCATCGGCAACAAGGTATTTGGAAATGGATAAGAGGGTATCTTTCCGGCTTTCTAACACATCGGCATACCAGGTTGACAGATCATCTACCCCGGCATCATCGGCAAGGGTTTGGACCGATTCAAGGTGAAAAGCAGTATGGTTATCAATGTCTATGGCAGCGATACCACCAATTTCCAGTCCCCATTTGGTCTGGTTAGCACAGCCGGACCAGAACCATCCGACACCAGGTATCTTCTTCCCTGATTTGTCAATGTAGCTTGGGTCAAAAGCTATCACATAATGCCCGTTGCCATGAGATTGTACCAATTCTTTGTTAAAACCGATAAAATCAAATGGTTTTTCGAATTGCATCCTGAACCTTTGCTCGCAGTGCGTTCCAAACCTGGAAAGTTGAAGAAAGTTACTTCTTCCCTTGATGGAAAGGAACAGAATGATTGTTTCATACAGGAAATCTTTCCTGCGTTTGTTTAGTTTTGATATTTTATCTAACGTGTTGATAATTAATGATCTGTAAGGTTTAATGTCCCTGGTTCTCATGTTAACGAAGATTTTAGCAAATCCTGTTAATTTGCTGATTATCATGGACTTAAACAAATTTATTTACAACTTATTTTATTGATTATCAATTATTTAACATTGTTTTTAACGGACTAATGTTGTTATATTTGCACCTCAAATGCAATTAATTAATTTAAACGTTTGTGAAAGCTAATAATGGCTAAACCGAATATAACATTAAAAGATCTGGCCAGGGAACTGAATCTCTCAATCTCTACTGTGTCGAGAGCTTTGCAGAATAGTGAGTCGGTCAGTAAAAAGACCAGAAAAAGAGTCTTTACAGGGGCTGAGCAGCTTGGATATTTTCCAAATTCGATGGCATCAAGTCTTAGACGCAGCAAATCAAATCTGATTGGGATAATTGTTCCACGGATAAATATTTACTTCCATTCAAGGGTTATCTCCGGTATTGAGGAGGTGGCGTTTAAGAATGGCTATAATGTTGTCATTTGCCAGTCTAATGATTCCTATGAGCGTGAGGTTGCCAATACTCAGGCATTATTGGCGAACAGAGTCGGAGGAGTTATTGCCTGTCTGGCGCTTGAGTCAGAAAATAACCGGCATTTTTTGAGGTTTTCCAAATTCAATACCCCTTTGGTTTTTTTTGACAGGGTATGCCAGGATTTTGCCTGTAATAAGGTAGTTATTGATGATTTTGAAGCAGCCTATAAGGCCACTCAACACCTGATAAATATAGGCTGCAAGCGTATTGCTCACATTGCAGGTCATCAGGGAACAAGTATTTTCAAAGCAAGACTAGAAGGATATAAGGCAGCGTTGAGAGATAACGGTGCAATGTATCTCGATGACTATGTGAAAGAGATTAAAGATCTCAATTATAATGAGGGTTATAATTATTCAGGCAAGCTCTTTGCCCTTAAGTCGCCGCCTGACGGTATCTTCTGTGCCAATGATGATTCTGCTGTTGGAATCATTCAGGGTGCCAAGGCAATTGGGATTAAAGTGCCTGAAGATTGTGCCGTGATCGGTTTTAGTAATTATCCGGTTTCAACTATTGTTGAACCATCACTGACAACTATTGACGACAGGGCTATCGAAATGGGGCAGGCAGCTGCAAAGCTTCTGCTTCAGCAGATTGAAGACAAAAGTGACTTTGTGTCGTCTCAAACAATAGTCATCGAGACAGACCTTATTATTCGTGAATCTACCCAAAGGAGATCTGCCATGTGATTTTTCCTTTGAGGACCGGAAGAGAAGCATCTGAAAACAGGAAAATTTACCATGAAGAAAATTATATTCCTGTCACTGGCCGGCCGTGAACCTTTTGGGTCGTCGGGTGTTTCTTGGTAAACAAAAAATAATTACCATGAAGAAAATTATATTCTTGTCACTGGCCGGCCTGGTTGCTCTGATCCTGGCATTATCGGGAAGTTTTACCTCCTGCGCCTCGGGCCCTCAGAAATTTGAAGGCCATCACTTCCCTGAATTGGGATATTCCTTTGATGCCCTGGAACCCTATATCGATGCCCAAACGATGGAAATACACTACACCAAACACCATCGCGGATATTACGATAATTTTATGAAAGCGGCTGAAGAGATGGCCCTTTTGCAGACTCCCCTGGAGGAGATCATGAAGAATATCAGCAAATACTCCGAGGTCCTGCGCAACAATGCTGGCGGTTATTATAACCACAACCTTTTCTGGGCGAACATGACTCCCGACAAGAAAGAGGTTCCTGCTGAGCTGAAGGCCGCCATTGAAAAGGACTTCGGATCATGGGACGCTTTTACAGGCGAATTCGGAAAGGCTGCCAAATCCCGCTTCGGAAGCGGCTGGGCCTGGCTTTCGGTGGACCCGGAAGGCAAACTCTTTGTGTCCTCAACTCCGAACCAGGATAATCCCCTGATGGATGTTGCCGAAAAACGAGGTATTCCGGTGCTAGGACTCGATGTGTGGGAACATGCCTACTATCTGAAATACCAGAACAGACGGGCTGAATATGTGGAAAAATTCTGGAATATCATTGATTGGCAGGCTGTTGCGGACCGTTATGCGAAAGCTGTAAAATAACCGGCGTTCATATCGCTGCCCGGGAGAGGCTCTTTGTTTTTGGTTGTCCAAAAATAGTGAGCCTTTCTTTTTTATTCTGTCACGAACAATTTCTATCTTTCCCCAAAATATCGCATATGTCTTTTTTCAAGGATGGCATTACCGTGGTTAAGGCATTTCTCTTTGATGTAGACGGTGTTCTTTCCATGGATGTTTCTCCGCTCGATGGTGACGGGGATCCTGTCAGGACAGCTAACATAAAGGACGGGTATGCCATTAGGCGTGCCCTTTCGGCGGGATATGCCGTGGGGATCATTACCGGGGGCACCCAGAAACGGGTGGAGTTACGGTACCGGAAACTGGGGGTTCGCCATTTTTATGATAATACGCAGGATAAAACGGTTTGCCTTGACGACTTCCTCAAGAAAACGGGGTTGGATCAGGACCATATCCTGTACATGGGAGATGACCTGCCTGACTTTCCTGTGATGACCAGGGTCGGTATCCCTGCCTGTCCGGCGGATGCGGTTCCTGAAATCAAAGCCGTGGCCAGGTATGTCTCCGACAGAAAGGGAGGCCACGGATGTGTCAGGGATGTCATTGAACAGGTGATGCGGGCGCAGGATCAATGGACCCCCATACCCGGAAGTCCAAACCAGGCTTTTTGAATTGGATGTGCAATGTTAAACCTGACGAAGTGAATTGGTTCCCTCCATATCATTATATTCTGGCCTCCAAATCCCCGCGAAGGATACATCTGCTTCAGGAAATGGGACTCTCCTTTACGGTTCAGCCGGTTGATATCCCCGAATCTTACCCCGAAAACCTGGGAATGCTTGAGATTCCCGTTTACCTTGCCAGACAAAAAGCGACTCCTTTCGGGGGAAAACTGAAGGATAATGACCTGTTGATCGCCGCCGACACCATTGTGTGGTTACGCCGCGAGGTACTCGGCAAACCCTCCGGTCCTGAAGAAGCACGCTTCATGCTCAGAAAACTGAGCGGGAATATCCATCAGGTGGTTACCGGAGTGTGCCTGAAGAGCACAACCAGGGAACGGACCTTTCATGCGGTTACCCATGTGGAGTTCAAAGAACTTTCAGATAAGGAAATCAACTATTACGTCGAAAACTATAAACCGTACGACAAAGCCGGAGCATACGGTATTCAGGAATGGATCGGGATGGCCGGGATCGTCAGGGTCGAAGGTTCCTTTTTCAATGTGGTCGGATTACCGGTGCAGCGGCTCTACTCGGAGATTATGGCATTTTGATGCCTTTTTTTATGGCAGGCAAAGCTCTCAGTCACTTTTATGGTAAATTGGCTAACAATTATCACTCTTCTTCGTACATAAAATAAATCTGAATCCTGATCAATGATGAACAGTCCATGCGAATTACCCGTACATGGAGGAAGCGTCATTGTTGTCCTTTGTTATCTGACTGAAAGAGTCCACACCAATTAATACGTATCCTATGAAATATGCAGTGAGAATTTTTACCTTGGCGCTCCTGTGTTTTATCATTGCAGGGTGCCAGAAGCAGGAACCGGTAAAAGTCGGTTTTCTGCTGCATGCTTTTGACAAAGAGCGTTGGGAGAACGACCGTGATTACTTCGTCAGCAAAGTAGAGGAGCTCGGGGGTACCGTTGCGGTCATGGATGCAGGCAATGATGCCGAAACCCAGCTGAAACAGGCCCAGCAACTGTTAAGCGAGGGGATTGATGTATTGGTTGTTGTTCCTGTTGATCAATTCGCTGCCGCCAGAATTGTGGAAGAAGCGCACAGCAAAAATGTAAAGGTAATTTCTTATGACAGGCTGATCCTTAACAGCAAAATCGATTTTTATGTTTCCACCGACAATGTGGAAATTGGGGAACTTCAGGCCAATTATCTTACCCGGATCAAACCCCAGGGGAATTATGCGCTCCTTGGAGGTGCCCGGAGCGACCACAACAGCCAGTTCCTCTACCTCGGCCAAATGAACATTCTGTCTCCCCTGGTTGAAAAGGGCGATGTAAAAATTGTCTTTAATACTTTTACAGAAGCTTGGGGAGAGGAGGAAGGCTACCAGCTCACCCATGAACTTCTGAAGAAGAGCGGCCAGAAGGTTGATGCCGTCATTGCCGGCAACGATGCCATTGCTGCCGGGGTCATCCGGGCCCTGGAAGAGAAAAAACTTGCGGGGAATATTCTTGTGGCGGGTATGGATGCCGACCTGAGAAACCTTCAGGAAATCGTCAAAGGGAACCAGACGTGCACCATTTACAAGCCGCTTCGGAAAATGGCCGGCACTGCTGCTGAAATTGCCGTTAAACTGGCCCGTGGAGAGGAGTTCGAACGTACTTTGGAAACCACCAGCAACGGTGAACTGCTGGTTCCATCCGTTCTGGAGGATGGCGTTGTCGTAACCCGCGATAACCTGAAACTGACCGTTGTGTCGGAAGGATACCAGAAGGAAGAGGATATTTTCAAATAAACCTGTTTGAAGGATTGTTTTTGCTTTTCAGGGAAACCGTTATATTTGGAATTCTGATTAATATAATGATGGTTTCCTTATGAAAAAGCAACTCCTCACATTGGCAATTTTGCTGTTTTTTGTTTCCCTTCTTTCCGCCGGGGAGGGGATATGGGTGCCTGCGCTGATGGCGAAATACAACATCGAAGAGATGCAGCGCATGGGTTTCCGTCTTTCGGCCGAAGATGTCTATGATGTGAACCATGCCAGCATGAAAGATGCGGTGGTGATTTTCGGCGGCGGGTGCACCGGGGAGTTGATTTCGGACCAGGGACTGCTGATCACAAACCACCATTGCGGTTTCGGCCAGATTCAACGGCATAGCACCGTTGAAAATGATTACCTTACCAACGGCTTTTGGGCTGCATCGCGCGAAAAAGAGCTGCCCTGTCCGGGGCTGACCGTTAGTTTCCTGCAATATATGGAGGATGTGACCGAAAAAGTGCTGGCGGGCACCGATACCCTTTCAGGAGAAGATGCCAGGAACAGGAAGATTCGTGAAAACAGCGCTGCCCTTGAAAGGGAGGCTTCGCAAAAAGAGAAATTCAGGGCCCAGGTGAGACCCTTCTTTTATGGAAATCAATATTTCCTTCACGTCTATAAAATTTTCAGTGATGTGCGGTTGGTGGGGGCTCCTCCTTCGGCTATCGGCAAATTCGGCGGCGATACCGACAACTGGGTATGGCCCCGCCATACCGGCGACTTCTCCCTCTTCAGGATTTATGCCAACAAGGAGAATGAACCTGCGGAGTATTCTCCGGAAAACAAACCCTACCGCCCTGCCCGGTTTTTCCCGATTTCACTGAAAGGATTGCTTCCCGGCGATTTTACGATGGTCTTCGGATATCCCGGCCGTACCACACGTTTCCTGACCGCCGGAGCCGTTGACCTGATCATGCATCAGCGGAATCCTGACCGCATCGCCATCCGCAATAAGAAGATGGAAATCATGAACCAATTTATGGAGAAATACCCCGCTGTGAGGATCCAGTACGCCGCCAAATATGCAGGTGTCAGCAATGCCTGGAAGAAATGGCAAGGGGAAATGCTCGGACTGGAAAACTATGATGCCCTGAAAAAAAAGCAGCAGTTTGAAATGGAATTCCAGAGCTGGGCCCGGAAAAACGATCTTTGGGAAAACCATTATGACGCCTTCTTCAGGGAATCCCGGGATCTTCATCGTGACTATGCCCCGGTGATCAGGGCGGTCGATTATTATAATGAAATTGTTCTGCGCGGTGTAGAGGCGTTTACATTGGCCGAATATGTCAGGGGATTCCTGACCCAGGCGGAACGGAACGGGGAAGTGACTGCACCTGCCCTGAAAAGTATCAACAGGCTGATCAGCAGCTTTTATAAGGATTACCATCAGCCTGTCGACGAGCGGCTTTTCTCGGCATTGCTGCCGCTGTTGGTCCGGGAGCTCCGGAAGGAGGATTTGCCAGCAGGCTTCTCCGGAATTCTGAAAAAATACGGGGAGGAAAAGCTGGTCACCAGGCTCTACCGTAAGAGCATCCTCACCGACTCGTTGCGACTCGGCAGCTTCCTGGCTGAAAGTGATCCCGCGAAGCTGCGCAAAATCGAAAAAGACCCCCTGATGGCCCTGTATCTCTCCCTCCGCAAACATTATGACACTGAAATCCAGCCTCGGCAGCTGAACCTCGAGGAGCGGATTGATGAGGGGATGAAAATGTATGTGGCCGGAATCCTGCGAATGGAGGAGGGGAAGGCCCTCTATCCCGATGCCAATTCCACGCTCCGTGTTTCCTATGGCCGGGTGGAGGGGTATCAGCCACAGAACGGGGTTTCCTACAAACATTTCACCACCCTGAAGGGGATTATTGAAAAAGACAACCCGGAGATCTACGATTATGATGTTCCCGACCGGTTAAAGGAACTTTATAAAAGCGGCGATTATGGAAGGTATGGCCAGGATGGCTCTCTTCCGGTCTGTTTCATCGCCTCAAACCACACGTCAGGGGGGAATTCAGGGAGCCCGGTGATCAACGGCGACGGCCACCTGGTGGGCATCAACTTCGACCGCTGCTGGGAAGGCACCATGAGCGACATTATGTACGACCCCTCCGTCTGCCGTAACATCTCCCTTGACATCCGTTATGCCCTCTTCCTCATCGACAAGTTTGCCGGGGCAGGTTATCTGATCGATGAGATGGAAATTGTGGAATTCAGGTAAGCACGGCGGGTAAACAAAGATCCCGCGGAAGTCCCTGACGGGGTATGATTTCCCGTCGCCATCGCAGGGAGCTTCAGGATGCGAAAGGTTCTCCCGCGGGGAGTTCAGAGTAGCAAAAGGCTCCGCCTTGAGAATGCCCAATTGAGGCGCCGGGCTTACAGGATGACGATCAGTGACAATTGCTGCGATTGGTCGATCCGGCCGCTGACGGCATGGAAGGACCAGTTGAAGCGCCCCTTTACATTTTTGTGGTTGACAAAATACCAGAGGGCATCAGCGCGGACATAGTTCTTAAAGCGGTACAGCGGATCGCCGTGCGCAAATTGGAGGGGGTCGCCCCCGAACCAGGTGGCCTTCAATCCGTAATTCCGGTATGACCCGATCCCTTCCAGGTACAGGCCGTAACTCGCCTGAAAACCGCCGGTGACCGACCGTTCGCGGAAGAGCGACGAGAGGAGGCCTCCCTTGATTTCTGTGCGAAAGGGCTGGTCTTGCCCTGACCGGAATCCTGTCAACAGGGCGTAACCGAAATAATCCTTGATATGTTGTCCCGCTATTTTCAGGGCGGGATGGGCCAGGTGGTTCAGCAGAACATAATTCTGCAGGAACCATTTTTTGACGGCGATCTCCCCGGAAGTGCCGGCCATAAAGGATTCCCTGACGGTTCCGGTCTGCCGGCCAGTCCAGTCGACAAAGGCCAGCTGATGTCCCCAATCGCCGGAGAGCTTTCCCGACATCCCCTCAATCAATGGCCGGTAGTACAACAGGGTGTCGGCCAGCATGGCCAGGGGAAAATCAACGGTTCCCCGGCGGGGAAACGATCCGAAACGAAAAGCCTTTATCGGGTCTTCATAACCATAGTAAAGGACCAGTTTGGGCTGGTGAAAATCGATGGAACTTCCGAATTCAAGGAGATGGCTGATCCCTGCAAAAAGGGAGTGCCCGTCGAAGGTCATGCCGGCCAGTGCCGACCCCAGGCTCCCCAGGATGGTCTGTGACCGGCTTTGCCCGTTGTGAAATTCCCGGTTGTCACCGATCCCTTCCATCGTGAAACGGAATTCCGGCTTCTGGGATGAAACGGTTAAGGAAGCCACCATGACCAGAAAAAGAAAAATCACTCTCATAACACCAGACAATGTAATGCAAAAGTAGCAATTGGGAAGTGCTTTAAAAACGGACCAGCATTTTTTTACACACTGTCGTGGTATCACCATCCCGTCATTCCTTTTGTTTCTCACAAAATGCCATCCCTCATCACTTAGGAGGGGATTCCTTCGGGTTCCAGCGGTATTTGTCATTAATCTTAACCTCCACCTTAGCTCCTTACTCGCATATCAAATAGGTTTCCCTTCGCGGATTAACGACCAGCACGGGAATGGGGCCGGCATGCCTGACGATTTTTTCTTCGGGGAGTCCCAGCACCAGGTCGAGGAGGGTATAGGTGGAACTTCCCAGAAGGACCAGCAATCCGGCATCCAGTTCTTGTGCGGCAGCCAGTCCCTCACGATGGATGGAAAGGCTGCTCCGGGATCCCCGGTATATTTTATGGGGAATGGCTGACTTGACCAGTAGCTTCTTCAGGGATGAGAGCAACCTCTCTACATGCTGACGGTTCTGTCTGGAGTGATCCCGGGCACCCACTGCCACAATTTCGCTGTGGTTGTATTTGCCGAACCAGAGGATCCATTTCATGGCATCTTTGTTTTGCTCCCGCAGGTCGACAGGGAACACCACCTTGCGGAATTCCGACCTGAAAGGGTGATCTTCGCTGACGAAGAGGAAGGGGATCGGGCTGTTCTGCAGGGCGGAGGAGAGTTTACGGAAGCGGCTGGCTCCTGCCACAAGCAGGACGGCTTCCTGTTCATCAGCAAGAACCGTGGCCAACTTTTCCCCGTGGAAGTTTCCTACCAGTACCGACACCGGCAGCCGGGGGATTTCCCGGTTCAATACCTGTCTGTACTGCTCCAGTTTTGCATCGATCTCCAGGGAATGAAAGGCCCCGGAAGCCTGGAAAAAGAGACAAACCTCCTTCCCGAAAGCAGATGCCAGCCGTGCACCACATGCAATAAGCGGTGTGTCGGAATCGTGTAGCGTGGTAAATACGACGACTTTCTGAAGCATCCTCCCGGGCTCTGGAATATTCTGTAAAGCTAACGATTCTCTTTTTATATGCGAAATATCAGGTTCAGTTGGAAACAATTTTGTACTTTAGTTACTTCTTTCGAACAGGATCCATGATACATGAAAAACTGATAAATCCCGGTAGCATTGTGATCGTTGGTGCTTCAAACCAACTGAACAAACCTGGGGGTAAAATGCTGAAGAATCTGAAGGATAACCAGTATGGGGGTCAGTTATTTGCGGTAAATCCTAAGGAGAAGGAAGTCCAGGGTGTTTCTGCGGTTCCTTCCCTTCAGGAATTGCCCGATGTGGATCTGGCTATTTTTGCCATACCGGCCGCTTTTTGTCCCGACGGGATCGAATTCCTGGCCAGGGAACGGAATACCAGGGCGTTTATTGTCATCTCTGCCGGCTTCAGTGAAACCAGTCCGGAAGGCAAAGTTTTGGAAGAGCGGATGGCCAGGGCTGTGGATGCGGTGGGTGGAACATTGATCGGACCCAACTGCATCGGGGTGATGAATATCCACCATACCAGTGTTTTTACCACCCCCATTCCGTTGCTCTGGCCCAGGGGGTGTGATTTCATTTCCGAATCGGGGGCTACCGCCGTCTTTATCATGGAGGCGGGAATTCCCAAAGGGCTCCGTTTTTCCAGCATCTGGTCGGTAGGAAACAGTGCCCAGACCTCCGTGGAGGATATCCTGGCGCATATGGATGAGACCTATGATCCCGAAGTCAGTTCCCGGGTAAAGCTGCTTTATCTGGAATCGATCAAGGATCCCGATAAGTTGTTGATCCATAGCGCTTCCCTGGTAAGGAAGGGTTGCCGGATTGCCGCCATCAAGGCGGGCAGTTCTTCTGCGGGGAGCCGTGCGGCTTCTTCCCATACCGGCGCCCTGGTCAGTTCCGATGCTGCCGTGGAGGCTTTGTTCCGGAAGGCGGGAATCGTCCGTTGCTCTGGACGCGAAGAACTGGTCACTGTGGCCAATGTTTTCTTATGCAAGGAGTTGAAAGGAAGGAAAATAGCCATCATCACCCATGCCGGAGGTCCCGGCGTGATGCTCGCCGATGCCCTGGAAGACGGAGGCCTTACCATTCCCGCAATCCCAGATTCCCCTGCCAAAACCCTGTTAAAGGAAAAGCTGCTGCCAGGGGCTTCGGTGGAAAATCCTTTTGACATTCTGGCCACCGGCACCGTCGGTCAACTGAGATCCATCATCGAAGCCTGCGAACATGATTTTGACATCGATGGCATGGCGGTTATTTTCGGAAAAAACGGGCTGGTGCCGATCAGGGAAGTGTATAATCTGATCGACGAAGAGATGCAGCGTTGTGTCAAACCCATCTACCCGATCCTCCCTTCCGTCATTGATGGGAAGGAAGAGGTAAGTCAGTTCTTGTCGCTCGGAAATGTCAATTTCCCCGATGAGGTGTTGTTGGGCCGGGCCCTTACCAAAATCATGAACAGCGGAAAACCCTCCGACCAGTCGATTTTTCTGGAAGGGGTGGATGTTTCTGAAATTAGGCGCATTGTTGACCAGGCGGCGGATGGTTTCCAGCCTCCTGCTGTCATTCACCGTCTTTTCAAGGCCGCCGGGATTCCTGCGGTGAAGGAACTGGTGGTCACCTCGGAAGCCGATGCCCTGAAAGCCGCCCGGGAGATTGGTTTCCCCCTGGTGATGAAAGTGGTGGGCCCGCTCCATAAAACCGAAGTGGGGGGCGTGGTCCTCAACGTGCGCAATGAAGAGAGTGTGGCCAAAGAATTTCACCAGTTGATGAAAATCGGGGACGCCACATCGGTGTTGCTGGCCCAGATGGCTTTTGGAACGGAGTTGTTCGTGGGTGCCAAATATGAACCCACTTTCGGACATGTCATCCTCTGCGGCCTCGGTGGAATCTACGTGGAGGTGATGAAGGATTTCACCTCCGGACTGGCACCCCTGACTCCCGATGAAGCGTTCTCCATGGTCAGGAATCTGAAATCCTTCAACATCCTGAAAGGCTACCGAGGGAAGAGCGGCGTGGACATCCGGCAGTTCGTCCACATAATTGTTAGGCTTTCCACCCTTCTCAGGTTTGCCACGGAAATTAAAGAATTGGATATTAACCCGTTGCTGGGCAACAGCTCCTCCATTCTGGCCGTTGATGCCCGAATACGAATTGAAAAATAGTCGTTATGTTAAAAAATGAAAATCAGCAAGACCGTTTTTACGGTTCCATTGCCGGTTATTATGCCGGGATCTTTTCCCTGGATCCTTTTCAGGTGAAGTGTGTGGAGAAGGAATTGGAAAGCGCGGAGGGGAAAACGGTTCTCGATGTGGGGTGCGGTACGGGAGAACTGGCCTTTTCCCTGGCAGAGAAAGGGGCCCTGGTGACCGCCATTGACCTCAACGACGCAATGCTTTCCGAGGCCAGAAACAACCGGGGCCACAGCAATATCGTGTACCGGAAAGCCAATATGCTGCATATCGCCCGGCTCTTCGGAAGGTCGAAATTCGACGGGGTGATTTGCCTGGGCAATACCCTGGTTCATCTGATGAATCCCATGCAGATGCGCGATTTCTTCAGCGGGGTGCTTACCGTATTGAAGCCGGGGGGCGTTTTCATTCTCCAGTTGCTGAATTATGATTACATCTTCAAAGCAGGCATCGACTCGCTGCCGTTGATAGAAACTGAGAATGTCAGGTTTGAACGTACCTACCGCTTTGTTCCGGGAACCCGTGAAATCCGTTTCCATACCACGCTGACGGTCAAAGCGACAGGCGAGGTGATTGAAAATGAAACCGACCTGTTGGGGATCAGCAGCAACGACCTGGTTCAGATGATGGATGTGGCCGGACTGAAAAATATTCAGCGTTTCGCCGGCTTTGACGAATCCCCCTTTACCGGGGATCATATCCTCCTGGTCATTACCAGCCGCAAGGCGACCTGAAAGAAGGGCCTTCCCCGGTGACCTGACCTGTGGAAACCCGCGCGGAAGATGCCGGGAGCGAGGCTCCAGGAGGTCAGATTTCAGTCATCGATGGCTTGCTGGATGAGCCGCCGGAACAGCATTTCGGTGTCATCGCCGGCGGCACCCTGGGTCTGCTTCATCAGGATCCCGATTGTTTTTTCGACCGGATCAGCATAATACTGGGTGTTGAAATAACCTCCCCAGTCGAAGAGTCCTTCGCTTCCTTTTCCGCCTTTGGCTTCCCCGGCATCGGTAAGTACGCCGAATGCCAGTCCGTAGTACCTTTCAGGAGTCTGGAACAGGGTCCCCGTCTGGTTGGCCATGATGGTTTTCACAGTGGTGCGGCTCAGGATCCTGACCCCGTTGAGCTCTCCACCATTGAGATACATCTGGAGAAAGGTGGCATAATCCCTGGCCGTGCTGGAAAGTCCGGCACCCCCCGAAAAAAAACTTCTGGCTCCCTTCACAGGATAGTCGGGATCAAAAAATGGAGCCGCTTCCTGAGGTTCCCATCCGCCCTTGCTGTCACGCGCCTGCACGCTGACCAGCCTGCCTGCTTTTTCCTGCGGAAGATAAAACCAGGTGTCGTCCATTCCCAGCGGATCAAATAGCCGCTCCCTGAGGAACCGGTCAAAAGTCATCCCCGACATGATCTCAATAAAGTAGCCCAGAACGTCGAGCCCCTCTCCATAGGTGAATTTCTCGCCCGGATGGTGGTGGAGGGGCAAACGGGCCAGTTTTTTGACGTTGTCGCTGATAACCACCTTTTCTGTCGTGAAAGCATCGATAATGCCTGCTTTGTGATAAAGGAGCCTGAACCGTTCGTCGCCGTCAATGGCTCCGTAGCCAATTCCGGAAGTGTGAGTCAGCAGATGGCGGATCGTGATTTCCCTTACAGCAGGTACCGATGTGAAACTGGTGTCGCTGTAACTGAAATTTTGAAGCACCCCGGGGTTTTTAAACTCAGGGATGTATTTGCTGATGGGATCGTCGAGCGAAAATTTACCCTCTTCCCACAACATCATCACGGCAGTAGCTGTGATCGCCTTGGTTTGGGAAGCTATCCTGAAAATGTCACTGGTGCCCATTTTCTTCCCGGCAGGGGTGTCGGAAAAGCCAAAGGCCTTGTGGTAGACGATTTTGCCATTCCGGGCCACCAGGGCCACCGCACCCGGGATTACCCCCCTGTCGATCTTCTCCTGCAACATGGCATCAATCCTGGCAAGCCGCTCCGAAGAGATGCCCACACTTTCGGGAGGGGCTGCATTCAGCGGGGCCGATTTCTTCAGGGACCTGGTCTGGGAAGCGGCATTCAGTGTGCATGCCAGAATAAAAAGGAGGACCAGGCTTTTAATTGAGAAAAGGTTCTTCATAGCTGTTCTTTTTTAAACCGCTAAAAATAAGTAAAAGAGAAATGAATCTCCTAAATTAGTTTCTTCAAATGAAACTTCATCATGGAGGGGAAGCAATCGCTTTGTAAAAAAGCCATACACATCAGGTTTTATGCCTAACTGAACGATTTTCTGCATCCTTCGCGCAAGCAAAGGCTTTTTGACCTCCCCTTCAAGGGGGTGATCAGCGTGAAGGATGCCATCGAATCGCTGGGTGTACCTCATACTGCTGTGGATCTCGTCCTGATCAACGGAGAGCCCGAAACCCTGAATTGCCGTTTGCAGCAGGGTGACCTGGTTTCGGTCTATCCGCAGTTTGAAACTTTTGATGTCGGCGAGGTCAGCAGAATTCGCAAAAGGCCACTCCGGGTGAACCGGAATAATGATGAATGCCCCAAACGCACGGCGTATGCAACCAGGCACCAGAGAAGTCCCTGACAGGATCAAATTCCTCGCAAGCTCTTTGAAGACTCTCATGTAATTGATTTATTCCATATTACGAAATCCAGAAAACCAAAGTGTTAAGTCAGGAAAAAGTAAAGGAATGGAATAAAAAGAAAATATCAAAGGGAGAAAGAAAAAAGAATGGAACAAAAAGGGGGTATAAACTGACGGATTGTTTTTTTTGTGCACATTACAATGATAAATTACTATTTTTGGGGCATGACATCCCGGTTTATTTGATTTTTCTGGCCCGGTATCGGCGGAAGAGACCAGGAGGATAAAGCATCGTGCCGGTCTAACTGACTCCCTTTGACGGGAATCATCCGGGATTTGAAGAAGTGAAATGTTAAACAAACTGAATTTTATCCTTCCGGGGGTTGCCCCGGGGGCATCCTCGTTATCGGGGTTATTAAAAGAAAGAAACTTGCAGTATGATCTGGAACGAATCTATCGAATGTGCCTCGCGCGACGAGATACGTCGCCTCCAGTCGGCGCGGCTCGCAGAGACCGTGGAGCGGGTATATCATTCCGTCCCGGCCTACCGCCGTAAGATGCAGGAAGCCGGACTGGTCCCTGCCGATATCCGCGGCATTGATGACTTGACAAAGCTTCCTTTCACTACGAAGGGAGATTTGCGTGACAATTACCCCTTCGGGATGTTTACCGTTCCCATGAGCGAAATCGTTCGGGTGCACGCTTCTTCCGGAACCACCGGCAAGCCCACCGTGGTGGGCTATACCCGTAAGGACCTCAATATATGGTCCGAAGTGGTGACCCGCTGCCTCTGCATGGCGGGGGTCCACCGGAATGATGTCGTCCAGGTGGCTTACGGATATGGTCTTTTCACGGGGGGACTCGGCCTCCACTACGGAACCGAAAACCTGGGGGCCACGGTGATTCCTATTTCCGGGGGAAATACCGAGAAGCAGATTCTGCTGATGCAGGATTTCGGCACTACGGTGATCACCTGCACCCCCTCATACGCTCTCTTTCTGGCGGAAGTGATGCACGATATGGGCGTTGCCCCGGAAAGCCTGAAGTTGAAGGCGGGCATTTTCGGTGCCGAACCCTGGAGTGAGAGCATGCGCCGCGAAATCGAGCACAAACTGGGGCTGAAAGCCCTTGATATTTACGGCCTGAGTGAGATCATCGGTCCCGGCGTCAGCTGTGAATGCGAACAACAGGCGGGGATGCACATCAACGAGGACCATTTCGTGCCGGAAATCATCGATCCCGTGACGCTGTTACCGGTGGCTCCCGGGGAGCGGGGAGAACTGGTGTTTACCACCATCACCAAGGAGGGGATCCCCCTGATCCGCTACCGCACCCGCGACCTCACCCGCCTGAACTATGGCGGGTGTGAATGCGGACGCACCCTGGTGCGAATGGAAAAATGCTTCGGCCGCAGCGACGATATGCTCATCATCCGCGGCGTCAATGTCTTCCCCTCACAGATCGAAAGCGTGCTCCTCGAAATGAGTGAGACGGAACCCCACTACCTTTTGATCGTAGAAAGGGAAGGTACCCTCGATACCCTGAAGCTCATGGTCGAGGTGCAGGAGCAGTTCTTCTCCGACGAGGTCAGAGAACTGGAGTCGCTTCGCCGGAAGATTGCCCAGAAGCTGCAGAGCACCCTGGGCATTTCGGTGGAGGTGAAACTCGTGGAACCCCGGACGATCGAGCGAACCGCGGGAAAAGCCAAAAGAGTGATTGATAACCGTAAAATCTGACAGCCATGATTGCCAAACAAGTATCCGTATTTCTGGAGAACAAATCAGGCCGGCTTAATGAGGTCACCCGAGTTTTGGGGGAGGCCGGCATCAATATTTCGGCATTTTGCATTGCCGACACTTCCGATTTCGGGGTGCTGCGGATGATCGTCCCCGATCCCGACCTGGCGGTGGAGGTGCTGAAAGCCCATCAGTTTTCGGTGCGCACCACGGCGGTGGTGCTGATGAACATCCCCAACAGGCCGGGAGCCCTGGCCCGGGCCCTTCAGGTGTTGAGCGACGAAAATATCTTCATTGAATACCTCTACGCCTTTTCGATGAACGACGATTCGGCGGTGGTGGTCATCAGGCCCTCGGAGACTGACCGGTGCGCCGAGGTGCTGACCCGACACGCAGCCGATTTAGGTTAAGGGAAAAGCAAAGGTTAAGTTTGAGGTATGGATACTATCTATTCATCAAAATGATATCTTTGGACGATTAAATGCTCAGATGAAGAAGATAGCCATACAGGGGATTGCCGGGTCGTTTCATGAGGATGCGGCGCAGCGTTATTTCAACGAGGAAATTGAAGTGGTGGAATGCAAATCTTTTACCAGGGTTTGCGAACTGATTGATACCGACCAGGTGGAATATGCCGTTATGGCCATCGAAAATTCCATTGCCGGAAGCATCCTCAACAATTACCAGTTGATCCGCGATTTTCACCTGAAGATTATCGGCGAGATCTATATCCACATCGAGATGTTTCTAATGGCCAATGAGGGGGTGGGGAAGGAAGATGTCACCGACATCTGGTCCCATACCGTAGCCCTGAAGCAATGTGCCGAATATCTGGAGAAAAACTTTCCGTCGACTGAACTGCACGAGTTCAGCGATACGGCGGCTTCCGCAAGGTTTGTGGCCACGGAGAGACCGGCCGGGGCTGCCGCTATCGGTAACCTGCGTTCCGCACAAATGTACGGTTTGCAGATCCTCGAAGCAGGCATTGAGACCAACCGGAGGAACTATACCCGTTTTCTGATCCTCTCGAAATATGGCAATTCCGCCAAAGGGACCAACAAGGCCTCCATTTGTTTTGAGGTGGGCCATTTTTACGGGGCGCTGGCACGGGTCCTCAATACCTTTGCCGAACACCGGATCAACCTGACCAAAATCCAGTCGGTACCGGTGATTGGCAGGCCCAACGAATACAACTTTCATGTCGATATCGAATGGGAGACCCTGGAAAATTACGAAAGGGCCATCCACCATGTGCTGAAGAGTGTCTCCAGTCTTTCCATCCTTGGCGAGTATGTGCGGGGGGAGATGGCGATGCACAACCAATAGACCCTCCCTGCGATCGGGTAGGTTAAGGAGAAGATTAAGGCTAAGGTTTATGACGCACACCACAAAAGAGTAAAGATTATGAAAAAAACCGCGATATTTTTCGGGCCGGAAAAGGGATCGGTAAACCGAGTGGCGGACAGGATCCGCGACATAATCGGCCATGACAAGGTGGAAATGGTTCCTGTGAGAAATGCCACGGCTGCCGATTTCGACCGTTTTGACCGGATCATTTTCGGCATTTCCACGGTGGGCAAGGAGACCTGGGACGGAAAGCCCGCCAAATCCGACTGGGGAAGATTCATGCCCGAAGTGAGCCGGGGAAACTTCGCCGGGAAAAAGGTGGCCATCTTCGGATTGGGGGACCACATCACCTATGCCTCGAACTTTGTGGACTTTATGGGATTACTCGCCCGGGAACTGAACAAGGCCGGTGCCGAAATCTTCGGGAAGGTCTCCCCCGACGGCTACGAATTTGAAGAATCGCAAGCTTTGGTCGACAATTTGTTTGTGGGATTGCCCCTTGATGAAGATTTTGAACCTGAAAAAACGGAGGAGCGGCTTCAAAACTGGATAAAGGCGCTGAAGACGGACTTCGGATTATAATGGTGTAACTCTTTTTTCATGTTTAAAAACAGTCGCCATTTTATTTTATAAGCTGCAAGCCTCCTGAAATACGAAAAAGATTGATTGTCCCCATCAGGACTTTACTTTTATAATTGACCGTTTTCTGGCCTGGTTTTCTTGTTTGGCAAATCGGGAAACCTTTATTTACTTTATCAGAAAATTGCGGTCATGAAGGTGCCATTAATCCCTTTTGCATCAGTTGACTCCATCATTAAAGAACTCAGGATTCCCGATCCGGGCCAGGCGACGATCCGCGAGATTGTAGCGCTGGTGAACGGTGTGGAAAGCCAAACGGGCATTAAATATGTCAGGATGGAGATGGGCGTTCCGGGGCTGAAGCCGGCCCAGGTGGGTATTGAAGCGGAGATCGAAGCCCTCAGGGCGGGTGTGGCTTCCATCTATCCCATGGTGGACGGCGTTCCGGCATTGAAGCAGGAAGCCGCACGGTTCATCAAAGCTTTTATGGATGTGGATGTCGCCCCGGCGGCCTGCATTCCGGCGGTTGGGATCATGCAGGCTACCTATACTACATTTATGGCTGCCGCCCATACCGACAAGCAAAAGGATATGGCGCTCTTCATCGATCCCGGGTTTCCGGTTCAGAAACAGCAAATGATGGTGGCCGGACTGAAATACGAAAGTTTCGATGTATTTGCATTCCGAGGAGAAAAACTGCGTGCCAAACTGGAGAGTTACCTCAAGAAGGGGAATATCCATTCCATCATCTATTCCAACCCGAACAATCCTACCTGGATTTGCCTGACCGAAGAGGAACTCCGGATCATCGGGGAGCTTTCGGAAAAATACGATGTGATCATCATGGAAGATCTGGCCTATTTCGGCATGGACTTCCGTAGGGACCTCTATACCCCCGGAAGGCCGCCCTGGCAGGCGACGGTAGCCAAATACACCGGCAACTACATCCTTTTCATTTCGGGATCCAAGATTTTCAGTTACGCCGGACAGCGTATTGCGGTGATGGCCATTTCGCCCGCCCTTTTCAGCCGTGAATATCCCGACCTTCAAGCTCGGTTCCGGTGTACTACTTTCGGGAATGCCATTACCCAGCGGATCCTTTACGCCCTCACCTCCGGAACCTGCCATTCGGCGCAGTATGCCCTGGCAGCTATGTTCAAAGCCGCCAGCGACGGCAGCTTCAATTTCGTGGAGGAGGTGAAGGAATATGGAGAAAAGGCCGGAATCATGAAACGGATGTTCGTGGAGAATGGTTTTCATATTGTCTACGACAATGACTTGGGCGATCCCATCGGCGACGGGTTTTATTTCACCGTTGGATATGCCGGCATGACCGAAGCGCAATTGGTGCATAACCTTCTCTATTTCGGGATCAGCGCCATCGGACTGAAAAATACCGGAAGCGAGCGGGAAGGGATCCGGGCCTGCGTGTCGCATGTGCGGCGCGACCAGTTCCCCGACCTGGAGCGGCGGCTGAAAATGTTCAATGAATTTTATCGAGATTAAATGGCAAAACTTCCGTCAGGGTAACCTGATGATGGATTCACAAAAAACAAAAGCAATATGGCAAAAGTAAGAGGAGCGGTAGTTGTCGACAAGGAGGGATGCAAAGGTTGCGGCCTTTGCGTGGTGGCCTGTCCGCAGAATGTGCTGGCCCTGAACAAGGATGTTAACAGCAGGGGATACCATTATTCTTATATGGCCAATCCGGAGGAGTGCATAGGGTGCGCCCATTGCGGACTGGTTTGTCCCGATACCTGTATCACGATTTACAGGGTTAAATTATAATCACTCAGAAAAAAAGCGAGAAATGGGAGAACTCAGATTAATGAAGGGGAACGAAGTGATAGCGGAAGCTGCCATTCGTTGCGGATGTGATGGTTATTTCGGCTATCCCATCACTCCCCAGTCGGAAGTGATGGAGACCCTGATGGAACTCAAGCCCTGGGAGACGACGGGCATGGTGGTTCTGCAGGCCGAGAGCGAAATCGCCTCGATCAATATGGTGTATGGTGCCGCCGGCACCGGCAAGAAGGTGATGACCTCTTCGTCGAGCCCGGGGATCAGTCTGATGCTGGAGGGGATTTCCTACATCGCCGGGGCCGAGTTGCCCTGTCTGATTGTGAATGTTCAGCGGGGGGGGCCCGGGCTGGGGACCATCCAGCCGTCGCAGGCCGACTATTTTCAAACCGTGAAGGGGGGTGGTCATGGCGATTACCGGCTGATTACGCTGGCTCCCTCGTCGGTGCAGGAGATGCACGATTTTGTCGGACTGGCCTTTGACCTGGCCTTCAAATACCGCAATCCGGCGATGATCCTCACCGATGGCGCCCTGGGACAGATGATGGAGAAGGTGGAACTGGCCGATCAGAAGCCCCGGCGGACGCAGGAAGAGGTGCTCCGGGAAACCGGTTCCTGGGCCACCACCGGAAAAACTTCCGACAGGGAGCGAAACATCGTCACCTCCCTGGAACTCGATTCCGAGAAGATGGAGAAAAACAATATCCGTTTACAAACCAAATACCGGCAGATCGAAGAGGACGAAGTACGTTATGAGGAGATCATGTGCGAGGATGCCGAATACCTCCTGGTGGCCTTCGGAACCTCCAGCAGAATTTGCCAGAAATCCATCGAGATCCTCCGCGAAAAGGGGATCAAGGCAGGTCTCCTGCGGCCCATCACCCTCTGGCCCTTCCCTTCGGAAGCGGTTGCCAACCTGGCCCGCCGCGTCAAGGGCATCCTGACGGTAGAGATGAGTGCCGGACAGATGTTGGAAGATGTGAAGCTGGCGGTCTTCAACGCCTGTCTTTGCGTCCCCGTGGAATTCACCGGCCGTATGGGAGGGATCCTTCCTTCTCCCGGTGAAGTGGTCGAAGTATTGGAAGCGAAATTTTTGAACAGATAGAATTATGGAAATTCAGGATATTATCAAACCGGAAAACCTGGTTTACAAAAAATCGAAACTCCAGGTGGATGTGATCTCCCACTACTGTCCGGGATGCAGCCACGGCGTAGTCCACAAGCTGGTTGCTGAAATCATCGACGAACTGGGGATCCAGGAGAAGACTATAGGGGTGTCACCGGTGGGGTGTGCCGTATTCGCCTATAACCTGATCGACATTGACTGGCAGGAAGCGGCCCATGGCCGGGCGCCGGCAATAGCGACGGGTATCGCCCGCACCAATCCCGACAAAATCGTCTTTACCTACCAGGGTGACGGCGACCTGGCATCGATCGGGGCGGGAGAAATCATCCATGCCTGTAACCGCGGGGAGAATATCGTGGTGATCTTTATCAACAATGCCATCTACGGGATGACGGGAGGCCAGATGGCACCGACCACCCTGCTGGGACAGGTGACTTCGACAACCCCGACGGGTAGAACAGTGGAACTGAACGGTTATCCGCTGAAGATCACCGAGCTGATTGCCCTTCTTCCGGGGGTGAGCTATTGCACACGACAGTCGGTACACACGCCCGCGACGGTACGCCGCTGTAAAAATGCCATCCGCAAGGCCTTTAAAAATGTGATGGAGAAAAAGGGGACCTCTTTTGTGGAGGTGACGTCCACCTGCAATTCGGGCTGGAAGATGACCCCGGTAGAGGCCAACGACTGGATGGCGGAAAATATGTTCCGGGAGTATCCGCAGGGGGACCTTAAAGACGCGGACAAACAAGGTTGAGGTTGAGATGAGGTGATGTTTTGATTGAGTTTCTGACAATAACAAATAAATTCAGATGACTGAGGAAATTATCATAGCCGGTTTCGGGGGACAGGGAGTGCTCTCGATGGGAAAGATCCTGGCCTATTCGGGGATCATGGAAGACCAGGAGGTGACCTGGTTTCCGTCGTACGGGCCGGAGATGCGGGGCGGAACGGCCAACGTGACGGTGATCCTGAGCGATACCCGCATCAGTTCTCCCGTGTTGCATGAGTTTGACACGGCCATCATTCTGAACCAGCAGTCGATGGACAAGTTCGAGAAGACCGTCAAGCCTGGCGGGGTGTTGCTGTACGATCCCAACGGGATCATTCACCCGCCGACCCGGAAAGACATCAGCATATACAAGGTAGAGGGGACCCGTGCCGCCGTGGAGATGGGTAATCCTAAGGTTTTCAACATGATTGTTCTGGGTGGTTACCTGAAAGTGAAGCCGGTCATCAATCTGGGCAATGTGGAACGGGGATTGCAAAAATCCCTGCCCGAACGGCACCACAAACTGATCCCCCTCAACCTGGAAGCCATCCGCAAAGGAGGGGAGATCGTCGAGCAGGTGTATTGATTCTTTCAGTTTTTTTGTTTGCCAGGAAACTTTTTGTTCATAAATTTGCCTTATAGCCTGTCATATGACGCAATGAGGATTTATTTGTGAACTTAACTAAACATACCGGGTCAAATGACGTGAGTTCAGGAGATGCGGATTCTCCGGAATACAACAAGTTATTGATAGAAAAGTGCCATATTGTGGCCGAATATGCCCATGATATGGTACGGTGGGTATTGCCTGACAGAACGTTGGCCTACATTTCCCCTTCCAGTGAAAAGGTTACCGGCTATTCACCCCGGGAGTTTCTCGAAGACCCCGATTTGTTGATAAAAATAATTCATCCCGATGATACCGGATGGCTTCAGGAACTATCTGAAAATGCCTTTATCGAAGAGGAGGTCAGGGAAATCACAAGATTCCGGATTATCCGGAAGGACGGTCAACTCCGGTGGGTGGAAACAACCACGGTAAAAGTTTTCGATTCCGGGGGAAATTTTGCCGGATACCGGACCAGTACCCGGGATATTACCGAGAATGTAGACATAGAAAATGAGTTGAAAATTTCGGAGCAGCGATACCGCAATCTGCTGGATTCTCAAACGGAGTTGATTATACTGTATTTGATCGATAGCACTGTCACCTACGCCAATGATGCATTCCTGAAGTTTTATAATTTTTTACCTGAAGAGTTCATCGAGAAGAAATGGTTAGATAGGGTTTCCGCGCAAACGGCATGTCAATTCCGGCATTGGCTTGAAAAAATTACCCCTGAAATGCCTGTCCTGAAAGATGAATTAGTGAGGAAAAGGCATGACGGGAAGGAGCGGTGGCTTTCATGGATCCACACAGCTTTTTTTAATGAACTGGGGGAACTTACTGAATTGATGGCGGTAGGAAGGGATGTCACGGAAATGAAGGATGCGGAAATAAAACTTCGTAATGCCCTTGAGGAGTTAAAAAATTTTAAAGCAAAACTGGAGATGGAAAATCTCTATCTCCGGGAAACGAATAAAGCCCAGAAAACGTTTGTCGGGATTGTTTCCGAATCATGCTGTATGCAAGATGTGCTTGAAAAAGTGAAACAGGTTGCGAAAACCGATTCGCCTGTATTAATTTACGGGGAGACAGGAACCGGAAAGGAGATGATAGCGCGGGCCATCCATCAGACCAGCAGTCGTCGCAACCGGGTAATGATCACGATAAATTGTGCGGCTCTGCCTGCTTCCCTGATCGAGAGCGAATTGTTCGGGAGGGAAAAGGGAGCTTATACGGGTGCTCTGGCACGTCAGATCGGACGATTTGAACTGGCGAATAATTCTACCCTTTTCCTGGATGAAATTGGAGAACTACCCCCTGAAATTCAGGTTAAATTACTTCGTGTTTTGCAGTTCGGAGAATTTCAGATGCTGGGCAGCCCGGAAACCAAAAAAGTGAATGTCCGGATTATTGCAGCCACCAATAAAAACCTGGTAAAAGCCGTTTCTGACGGAACTTTCCGGTCCGATTTGTTTTACCGGTTGAATGTGTTTCCGGTTTCCCTGCCTCCCCTGAGAGAAAGAAAAGAGGATATTCCTTCGCTGGTATGGTCTTTTGTGGATGAAATCTCAGGAAAGATGGGCCGACATATTGACAAAATCTCCCAGAAAAGCATAACCAGATTAACGGAGTATTCCTGGCCGGGGAACATACGTGAACTCCGGAATATCGTTGAATACAGCATCATTGTTTGTAACAGTCCGGTATTGGATTTACATTTTCCGAAAATGACAGAAGATAACGAGATTCATTCTGATAATTTTGAAGACCATCAAAGGTTTCACATCGAAAAAATACTGAATCAATGCAATTGGCGGGTTAGAGGGGAAGGAGGAGCAGCTGAGAAACTGGGGATGAAAGAATCCACCCTGAGGTACAGGATGAAAAAATTGGGGATTACCATGAAAAAAAGAAATTAGAGGTGCTTTTAAGGGCTTGCCCGGATCAAAAGGTAAAAAAAGAGGCTGTCTCAAAAGGGCAGCCTCTTGTATCAGATGCTTACCTATAAACAACAAATGATTTATTTATACTGAAATCTTTGTTCTGAACCCTTAAAATGTAGAGTCCGGGAACACAACTGCGGATATCGGTCTGTTCCGGACCGCTGAAAGTCAGCTCTTTATTAAGGATAACCTGACCATTCATACTCATAATGCTTACCACTACCTTTTCACCCAGCAGGTTTTCAGGAAGGTTGAACAAGATTTCATTACGGGCAGGATTGGGGTAAACATCAAGAACAGGGATTAAAGCTGATCTGGATTCAATTGTAGCGATTTTCAACGGAGTGCGGGGAGATAATACTGATCCGGGAATTACTTGCGAAGGGGAGGTGCCGGTCTGTCCGGGCTTAAGCCACCCGACAGCCATATTGTCATTGACTGTCCCTTCTTTATGCAGCGCTTCTATATAATAGGTATTGCCCTGGACAAGATATATAACCGCTGATTTTTGCGTTGAGTACTTGTTCCATTGTCTGGAACTGGTGTATTTGTCGGTGTATGCGATTAATACTTTATTGGCTTCCAGGTTGTTGGTACTCAGCCAGAGTTGGGCTGCATCATCTGCGGCAATCCAGAAAGTATAATTGCCCGTTGCAGGCGGACATATATAACCGCTGATCCTGCTCCCGTAATAATTTGCTGAATTTGTCGGGATCTCAAAACTAGTAAGGGTAGTGGATGACGAAGGATTGTTCGGATATTTTGCATTACCGGTCAAAGAGGCAACTGTTATTCCGTAAATATTCAGCCATTTTTCGAAAGTGATATATCCTGTTGCGTTACACGTACCTGAAACAGTGATGATGCTGTTAGCAGTATACCCGCCATCTTCAGTGGTTACGGTGATTACTGCCGTTCCTGCAGCCACACCCGTCACAACACCTGCAGAGGATACAGTTGCTACGCCGGTATCAGAGGAACTCCAGGAAACCGTTTTGTTGGTGGCATTTGAAGGTGCAACCGTTGCCATCAGGGTTGTATTGGCTCCAATTCTTGTTGTGACAGTTGAAGGAGTGATGCCCACCCCGGTCACTGCAATAGGGATGACCGTGATATTACATGGTGCTGTGAAGCCTCCATCGGCAGAAGTTACAGTAATAACGGCTGTTCCTTCTGAAATACCGGTCACCACTCCGGAGCTGCTTACCGTTGCAATGCTGCTGTTGGAACTGCTCCAGCTATAATTCTGGTTATTTGCATCTGATGGAGTTATTGCTGCTGTCAACATGGTCGTACTGCCGATCATGATAGTCGCAACTGCAGGATTTACGGTAATCCCCGTAACGTGGATTACGTATACCGTTACAGGGCACACCGCAGTAAAATTACCGTCAACCGATGTAACGGTTATATTTGTCAATCCTTCTGAAATTGCTGTAACCACTCCGGAATTGCTGACTGATGCCACAGCAGGATTGGAGGAATGCCATGTCACATTTTTATTGGATGCATCCGAAGGCTGGACAGTGGCTGTAAGGGTTACGATCTCTCCGGCTTTCACATTGGCTGAAGAAGGATTTACAGAAACACCGGTAACAGGTATAGAAGACACTATGACCTGTGAGGCAGCTGCCAGTCCGTTTGTCGTGGTGGCAGTGATAACGGTAGTCCCGGAAGAAACTGCCGTTACATGCCCGGAAGAATTAACCGTGGCCACAAGTGTATTGCCTGAACTCCATGTCACGCTTGGATACGAGGCATTTGCAGGCTCAACAGTAGCGGTAAGTTGCTGTGTGCCTCCGGGTGCAAGCGTGGCAGATGCAGGAGAAACGGTCACTCCGGTTACCGGAATATACTTCTGGCACATGTCGATCCGGTCAATATTGGCCAAACCTCCGGTAGTCAGTGCAGTGAAACGGATCGTGTTTGTCCCGGCAACAAGGGGAACAGAAAAAGCTGAAGTGGACCAAGTGGACCATGATCCCGTTGCAGCCATACTGAGACTTGGTAACACAGTGGATCCGTTCACAGCGACGGAGGCAGTGCGGTCGGTGGTAGTCCCGTTGGCAAATCTGATGGTAAAACCATGCGTTCCTTCGATCAGGGCTGTAACGGTTATCTGCAGGTAACTTCCGGTAGAATTGGGTGTGTTGACAAATCCGGTCCCGGTGTATCCGGCCCAGTTTGTGTCGATGGTTGTTCCGGAAGTATACGTTCCGCTTTCAGCCTGGTATTGGATTGTGGTGCAGGGAATGACGGCATTCACGGTAACGGATGAAGAGGATGTGAAATTGCCGTCTTGTGTGGTGACAATGATGACAGCGTTTCCTGAAGCCACAGCCGTAACCAGCCCAGCAGAACTGACTGTAGCCACCGATGTGTTGCTACTGCTCCAGGAAACAACCTTGTTGGTTGCATTGGCCGGTAGCACTGCTGCGATCAGTGTCGTTGTTTCGCCGATTTCCAGCGTTGCACTTGACGGACTGACGGTTATTCCTGTAACAGAGACTGCCGAAACGGTTATCTGACAGGTTGCTGTAAAGCTGCCGTCTTGGGTGGTGGCGGTGATGGCAGCGTTTCCTGCAGCCACAGCCGTAACCAGACCGGTAGAACTGACCGTAGCCACCGATGTGTTGCTGCTGCTCCAGGAAACAACCTTGTTGGTTGCATTGACCGGAAACACTGCTGCGATCAGTGTCGTTGTTTCGCCGATTTCCAGCGTGGCACTTGACGGACTGACGGTTATTCCTGTAACAGAGACTGCCGAAACGGTTATCTGACAGGTTGCTGTAAAGCTGCCGTCTTGGGTGGTGGCGGTAATGGCAGCGTTTCCTGCAGCCACAGCCGTAACCAGACCGGTAGAACTGACCGTAGCCACCGATGTGTTGCTGCTGCTCCAGGAAACAACCTTGTTGATTGCATCAGTAGGCTCAACATTAACGGTAAGTTGCTGTGTGCCTCCGGGTGCAAGCGTGGCAGATGCAGGAGTAACGGTCACACCGGTTACCGGCATGTACTTCTGGCACATATCGATCCGGTCAATATTGGCCAAACCTCCGGTAGTCAGTGCAGTGAAACGGATCGTGTTTGTCCCGGCAACAAGGGGAACAGAAAAAGCTGAAGTGGACCAAGTGGACCATGATCCCGTTGCAGCCATACTGAGACTGGGTAACACAGTGGATCCGTTCATAGCGACGGAGGCGGTGCGGTCGGTGGTCGTTCCGTTAGCAAATCTGATGGTAAAATCATGCGTTCCTGCGATCAGGGCTGTAACGGTTATCTGCAGGTAGCTTCCGGTTGCATTGGGTGTGTTGATAAATCCGGTCCCGGTGTATCCGGCCCAGTTCGTGTCGATGGTTGTTCCGGAAGTAAACGTTCCGCTTTCAGCCTGGTATTGGATTGTGGTGCAGGGAATGACGGCATTCACGGTAACAGATGAAGAGGATGTGAAATTGCCGTCTTGTGTTGTGGTGGTGATGACAGCGTTTCCTGGGACCACAGCCGTAACCAGACCGGTAGGACTGACCGTAGCCACCGATGTGTTGCTGCTGCTCCAGGTAACACTCTTGTTGGTAGCATTTGAAGGGGCAACCGTGGCCGTAAGCTGCTGCGTATTTCCGACAGAAAGCGTAAGGGAAGCGGGGCTCACCGCTACTCCGGTTGCCGGGACATTTATCGTATTGAATTCCATGACAGAGGCAGCCATCAGAATTCCACAGTAACCGTGAGGGTGCTGGGTTCCGCTCCAGGGATACGCGGTGGGACAATCGGTTTTGCCCAGTGCATAATAGGCGGCAGTATTGTCCACCACTCCCGTAGCCACACAAAACTGTTTGATCTGTGGTCCGCTGTCGCCAAGTATTGCAATTTGGGTTTGGAGACCCTGCCATCCCAGGTTGATCACCGGATTGTAGGTGGCAGCATTCAACCACCCTTTCTCCACTCCCTTTTTCAGGGCATACACGAACATCCCTGAGCCTGAACTTTCTGTCCAGTTGCCTGTTTCTGTCCTTTTGTCAACCACCTGGTACCACAATCCGGTGGTGGGATGCTGGTTGGCAGCCACTCCCGACGACATGCGCTGAAACAGTTCCAGAATTGCGCCATAGTTGGCATGAGAGGTGGGGAGGTACTCGAGTACATCAGCTAGGGCCATCATATACCAGCCGGTGCCTCTCGACCATACGTCGGTGCTCATATGGGTGGAAGGATCTGACCATGCTTTGTAGTCGTAATATTCCCAGGCATGTTTGGGAAGCGTCATAGGCTGGGGCATAACTTTGCTTGCCAGGAAGAGGAGCTGAAAAGTCGCTGCATCAAACAGTGCCGGTTCGTTGAACATACTGGCATATTTGGTGAGGAACGGGTGCAGCATGTACATTCCGTCAACCATCATGACGTTGTAATACTTGTAAGAAGTTACATTTTGTTCACTTTTATGCCAGATTCCGCCGTCAGGGGTTTTGTAAAAATTGTTGACGTAATTTTTAATCTGGGTGGCAGCGGTCTTGTATTTGGTTTGGCCGGTCTGTTCATACAGGAAAAGACATAACACCCCCGGTTGGATTTTGTCTACGGTCATCCCGAGACCCGTGACGTTTCCGCTGGCATCCACATAGCTGTCGACATAAGCTTTGATATAGTTCAGGTAGTCTGCATCGTGAGTATTCAGATATACCTTTTCCATACCATGCAGAATGCTCCCGTTAGAGTATTCCCATCCCTTATTGGTCATGGCATTGATGGTAGGCTGATACCGGCTGATAATGGCATTGGAAAATTTGACCGACCAGGTATCCGACTGCGCGAAGGTTACAATGTTTAATGTAACACATAAAAAAAACGGAAAGAAATTTTTCATACAGGGTTTGTTTTAATTATTGGACATGTGAAACAGAAAATATATTTTGTTTTGTGATAAAAGTTTCATCTTATAAATTATCAATAATAATCGATTAAAATTTGTGCCGACTTGTCGGAAGATGTTTCATAAGAATGGGCAGTTCGGGCGCCGATTCCGGAGATAATGAATGTCATACTGTTTCCGGAATCCCAATCCGGTCTGTTCACAATTTCCTGCACTATGGCACTCAAATCGGAAGTTTTCTGCGCGGAACCCGACTCATCAATGACAGCCCAGGAAGGTGGAATCCATGTGACAGAAGAAGAAGTGAGTGTACGGGCGGAAATATTTCCGGACGTCAGGGCAAAAGCAGCGGAATTTCCCGAATTTTCACCCCGGATGGTTAAATTAGGAATGGCGTAATTATTTGTTGACGCCGTGAACTGCAGATAAGCCTGAGTAATTGTGGCATTCTTAGGTATAGTTACATTGATAAAGCGTAGTCCGACAACCTGGGTCCCTGCAATGGAAGAATAAAAGGCCATTTCAAGAGCGTAACTGGTTCGGGTGACTGTGCCATTCGAAAATTCTTCAGCATCGTTCATCCCGTCACTTATTCGCGCACTGAAAGTCTGCGATGAGATAGCAGGATTCACGGTTATAGTTACAGCGGTAGAAGTGGCAATCCCACCAGAATTATCAGTAGCAACGACTGTCAGGTTGTAGGTTCCCTGTGTAACGCCGCTCCATGTCACGGTGTATGGACTCGATGTGTCTTCGCCCAGTTTGGTAGTCCCCTGGTAAAATTCCACTTTTGAAATGGTCCCGTCGGTGTCGGAGGCTGTGGCGGTTATAATCACAGAGGCGGGTTCTGTATAGCTCGTTCCGTTTGAAGGGCTTGTAATGGATACGCTGGGTAGTGAGTTAACAAGGGGAAATTCCATGACAGAGGCAGCCATCAGAATTCCACAGTAACCGTGAGGGTGCTGGGTTCCGCTCCAGGGATACGCGGTGGGACAATCGGTTTTGCCCAGTGCATAATAGGCGGCAGTATTGTCCACCACTCCCGTAGCCACACAAAACTGTTTGATCTGTGGTCCGCTGTCGCCAAGTATTGCAATTTGGGTTTGGAGACCCTGCCATCCCAGGTTGATCACCGGATTGTAGGTGGCAGCATTCAACCACCCTTTCTCCACTCCCTTTTTCAGGGCATACACGAACATCCCTGAGCCTGAACTTTCTGTCCAGTTGCCTGTTTCTGTCCTTTTGTCAACCACCTGGTACCACAATCCGGTGGTGGGATGCTGGTTGGCAGCCACTCCCGACGACATGCGCTGAAACAGTTCCAGAATTGCGCCATAGTTGGCATGAGAGGTGGGGAGGTACTCGAGTACATCAGCTAGGGCCATCATATACCAGCCGGTGCCTCTCGACCATACGTCGGTGCTCATATGGGTGGAAGGATCTGACCATGCTTTGTAGTCGTAATATTCCCAGGCATGTTTGGGAAGCGTCATAGGCTGGGGCATAACTTTGCTTGCCAGGAAGAGGAGCTGAAAAGTCGCTGCATCAAACAGTGCCGGTTCGTTGAACATACTGGCATATTTGGTGAGGAACGGGTGCAGCATGTACATTCCGTCAACCATCATGACGTTGTAATACTTGTAAGAAGTTACATTTTGTTCACTTTTATGCCAGATTCCGCCGTCAGGGGTTTTGTAAAAATTGTTGACGTAATTTTTAATCTGGGTGGCAGCGGTCTTGTATTTGGTTTGGCCGGTCTGTTCATACAGGAAAAGACATAACACCCCCGGTTGGATTTTGTCTACGGTCATCCCGAGACCCGTGACGTTTCCGCTGGCATCCACATAGCTGTCGACATAAGCTTTGATATAGTTCAGGTAGTCTGCATCGTGAGTATTCAGATATACCTTTTCCATACCATGCAGAATGCTCCCGTTAGAGTATTCCCATCCCTTATTGGTCATGGCATTGATGGTAGGCTGATACCGGCTGATAATGGCATTGGAAAATTTGACCGACCAGGTATCCGACTGCGCGAAGGTTACAATGTTTAATGTAACACATAAAAAAAACGGAAAGAAATTTTTCATACGGGGTTTGTTTTAATTATTGGACATGCGAAACTGAAAATCAGTTTTGGTTTGTTATAAAAGTTTCATCTTAACAAATATATGATAATCGATAAACAATGGTAATTTGTTTTCTCATCAGATTTGTTTTATTACGAGCCCAAAAGATAAATATGTTGCAAAATACGAAAATTAAAGAAAGTTGTTCTAAAATTCAACAATGATTTTCTTATAATTTACTAAGAATCCCGGCCAGGGCTGGAATCGTTTGTTATGGTTAAGGATGAATTTAGAAAATGCGCAATAGATTGCGCATAAAATGCATTTTTTGCGCAGTGTTACTTTCTATGTTTTAAAAAAATAAGACATTAGATATCACATTATCAATCTTATAATCTGTAAAAATCCTCAAAACACCTATGACAATTCTGTTTTTGGACTTAAAATTGAGCATTGAATATGTCCAATTTACAGTATGATCAACGCAATTTATATAATGAAGGTCGATTCCGGAAATAAAGAAAGCCTGGAGAGTATATTAAAATTGGTTATTTCCCGGACAAAGTATTTGCCGGGTTGTGCCAAAGCGGAGATTTGGTACAATGACGAAACTTCTGAAATAATGGTAAAAGAAATCTGGCGCAAGGACTATGATCTAGATAGGCATATCAACTCTCCGTTGTTCAAAAAGATGCTGGCAGCTTTGGAATTAAGCGCCGATAAGCCGGGCATCCAGTTTTGTGATTGTCAGCATATGCGGGGTCTTGATTTTATCGAAGAGGTTATCAAACAAAATCAGGGAATAGTCCCCGTTTTTCCTGAACAGTGAAGTTGATTAGATAAGGGATTTGGGTATTGAATATTGATACAAATGTAAATTATCGTTATAATTGCCGCAGAAAATAAGTGAAACAAAAATAAATTATAATTATTGACATAATTTTTACTTCCTGGTAAGCCTATATGAAAGAAGCCTTCCTGAAAAGATCAGATGGTCTGAACGAATTTTCAGCATTGGCCTCATTAGCTGTGGGGTTGATGTTTTTTATTTTAGATACCAGCCAATGGCGAAATTCTAAGAGAAGCAGGAATATCAATCCTGGCAAAACCTGCCTGCTTCCGGGTGTTAACGAACAACATTTCCAAGTATAATTCATCCCATTCGAAAATTTCCCACATTTCTTACCCATGTTAAAAAAGCAAAAACAAAAGCAAAATATGAAAAGGAATTTAACGCAATTTGCTGTAAAAGCTGCCGGTACTGCAGTTTTACTGGCAATCCTTTTTATCGGAATTACCCTGCAGGCAATGGCAGAAGGGAGTAAGGATTTGTATCCTTCAGGTATGACAACAGGCAGGAGGGCTTACTTAATAAGCAGACCGTTGGCAACCGACCCGGCGGCATATTTCCCTTTCCCGACCCCAGGAACAACACGAGTGTATGCGAAAGTCGGAGAAACGATTTATGCCGGTTTCAGTCAACAGGGAAAGAGTTATAATGGTATGGTTGCAGTTGCCAATATAACGATGCGGGCTCCCAATGGAAATACATATTCTTCCCCGACTAACTCAGGAAATACAACCGGTCTCATAGCAAACCGTACCGAGGAATTGAATGGTCCCGACAGGGGTTCGATTACGGCTGGATATACTCCGTTTTATCGTACTGTCTTATCTGGCGAGGAAGGAATCTGGGAAGTTGATTTTAATGCCATGGGGACAGGGACTAACTTCACAAAAGGCCCTAATTATAGTAATGACGGGAAGTGGGTCGGTGAGTACAATCCTGATGAAGCTTGGTTCCAGCCTACTTCGGGAGGAGACCCATCAACTGCGAATAACCATTCCAGCGCACTCATTGCAGCCTGGGATGTATCTGTAGGTTCTGTGTCAGATCGTGCAATACTTATACCCGGTCGTGTTTTCACAACTGTACTAGCATTGTGTCTTCCTAATAACTTCCCGGGAGCAGGAAGTGCCATGGGGGGAACCAATGGTTCTGGTACCACCATTATCAGTGGAAGTGGAGGTTTTTATTCTACCTTTTATGTTTTGACTAATGACGGGTATGCTTATAAAGTGAATAACCATGGAATAAATGGTGCTTCCTGGTCGTTTTTTGCCAATAATAAAGGAATTGTTTCAGGAGGGACTCAGTTACCCGGAACAAATGGATTCACCGGAGGTGAACCAACATACCAAAGTCAGAATTCTATTGGAAGTACAACGCAGAATACCCACGATCCAAGGTTCCTGGATGCCACAAATGATTTTACCCATAAAGTTTTTTACAGCAAACCTGCAAGTGATTTACCTGCATCTGCAACCGCAATTTACCGTAGAAAAGATGGGTCAAACACAATTACAACAACATGGCTGAAGACCTCTGCCCTTAATCCCGAAGTTTCAGATGTAAGTATAAAAGGTGTCGAAGCTAATACAGACTGGGTTGTGGGACCTGATGGAGCTTACATATCATTCACGTCTAATGTGTACGGAAGTTATGTAATAGATATTGACCTCAATGGAAATGGACAATTCGATGATCCGGCTGATAGAAGGTGGACGGGATCGGCAGTAATTGGAACCAACACAGTTACGTGGGATGGAAAAGATGGTTTAGGCAATTTGATCACAATTGGAACAACTGAGGTCACGGTTCGGGCTCAGGTTAATCTCGGGGAGGTTCATTTTCCGTTTGTTGATGGAGAAATAAATCCTAATGGGGTAATTTTTGAACGCCTGGATGAAAGTTACAATGTCATTCCAGGGCAGGATTTGTTATATTGGGATGATTCAAATATAACCATTACAGAAGGATGTGATCCTAATAGATATACGGCCTCCAATCCTCTAAAAAATGTGTATACCGGTTTATCAAGCAATTCAAACGGGCATAAGTGGGGCAGTACAGTAACAAGTGCTCCATTTGAGGGGGGATGTGGTTCTGCGCAGGACGTTAACGACAGTAATGGAAAACAGGATTTCGGAAATGGCAGGATTTTAGATTCCTGGACCTATGTCGGAGGTGCTCAGCAAATTACCCGGGATATTTTTAGCAAATATTTAGATCTGGCTGTTTCTGCCCCTGATCCCAGTCCGATTGCTGTTTGTGAAAACGGTACCGTAACTTATTCGGTCAATGTTACCAATGCTTCAGGGACCAACGGTTCTGATGCAGCTGAAGGTGCGAAATTTCGCTTTGATGCTCCTGCAGGATTGACCATCGTGTCGAGAACGGTTACTGTTAATTTTGGAACCTTTGCTGAAACTTTTTCAAGCGGGCTGGGGACATCGCAATACAATGCTGTTTTTAACCAGTCCAATCCAGGTTCGGTGACCTATTCCTTTACATGTGTAGTAACCGGGACAATTACCAATCCGACTGCTTATGTAATGCGTCCTCCGGATGTTTTTGATACGGATGCAACTTCTTCAGTATCGGGCGCACCTGCCGATTACCAGGTTGAATGTGACGGAGGAACCAGCGGAACGGGTTGTAACAACATAAGAACTGCCACTACATCAGTTATTATTCTATCTTCCGGAGTTGATACTGACAATGATGGTATAGACGACATTTGTGACCTTGATGATGATAATGACGGAATTTTGGACATTGATGAAGCACTTTGTTTGCCTGACGGGACTGCTTTTTCCATTAATTCCACACGTGTTCCGACACCGTATGCCCTAAATACAGCGTTGCAGGGAGGATCAACCGGTACAGCGAATCTGACCGGTTTTGCTTATGGAACCTTCAACTTTACAGCATCGGTTTCAGGTACTGCCACCTGGGGCGATGGAGTTCAAATCCAGAATAATGTGACTGTTGGTGATCATATTTACTTACAACCTCAGAATGCTCCTGGCGGTGGTGCTGCCAATTTTGCTACTTATACCATCGATTTCCCATATCCTGTATTGGACTTTTCCTTTGTTTCGGCAGGTCTTAATTACAACGATTTTTATGAAATTACGGCTTTTTATAATAATACGCCAATTACTGTAAACAGCAGTAATTTCAGTGGTTTTAATCCGGATCTGGCCAGCGGAAGTTGGACGATTAATGGTAGTCGTATTTCCAATTCAAGTACGGCCGGGGGAACGGATGTTACTGAGAATGTATTTACAACATCGTTTTCAGGTCCGGTTGATAAAGTAGTGATAAAATCAGGGAAAATTGATGGTTTAACTAATACAATAACTACTGCTATTACTTCTATGGAATTTTGTTCATTATCACGGGATACGGATAAGGATGGGATATTTGACCATCTGGATAATGACAGCGATAACGATGGTTGTCCGGATGCCATTGAAGGAGCTGGCAGCTATACTGCGGCCGATCTGGATGACAATAACAGATTGGATTATGCGAATTTATCCCCATCGGGAGTGGATGGCGACGGAGTAGTAAATGCAGGTTCTCAAGCCACTGCACCAGCAGTTATCACCAGCGATGTTCTGACAGTACCGGTGATTACACAGAATCCATCCCCTGTTTGTGCAGGTGAAACTATAACCTTTACTGCAACTACATCGGGAGTTCGCGTTACCAACTTCGGAACAACAGGTTCTACGGACGATGATACAACGATACCTATACCTACTGGCGATATTATATATAAATGGTATCTTGGCACTACACTGATTACCGATGGTGGTATTTATAGTGGTGCGGGTACTTCGGCGTTAACCATCAGTGGTGTTACTGAAGCGATGTCAGGAAATAGTTACAGCGTGGAAGTAAGTACATTAAATAACATTTGCTCTGAAGTACAATCAACGCTGTTAAATGTGACTCCATTACCCGGTGCTACAGTATCTCATGTGGATGCCACTTGTTATGAGGAAAATGGTTCAATCACCTTTTCTTTTCCTGATTATCCTGCTCAAACAAGCATCTCTTTCAGTATAGACAACGGGATCACCTACACTACGGTTGATGACAATAGCGGAACCTATACGTTTCCAAATCTTGATGCGGCTACTTACCATGCCTGGGTGAGGTGGGGAAATGGCAGTTGTGCGGTTTATCTGGGAAATGTTACCATTGCCGATACCCCGGACGATGAAAATCCGTCCATAACATGTCCGCAATCTGTGCTTCTTCCTAATCATACTGGGAGTTGCAGCATTACATATACCCCTGAAAACCCTGATGTAAGCGACAATTGCACAGTTTCTCCAACCCTTACCTGGGTGATGACAGGTAAAACCACCGGATCGGGCAGTGGATATGTTGGAGAACAGACATTTAATTCCGGAGAAACATGGATTATCTATACCGTAACCGATGGAATTGGAAATACGGCAACCTGTGGATTTACAGTAACTGTGGATCCCTGTGCCGACCTGGTGACGGTGAAATCGCTTTCAAGTGCTACCTCAACACCCAATGAGGGTGATGTGGTGCAGTTCACCATTACAGTAACAAACAACGGACCCGATGAAGCTGCAGCCGTAAGCCTTACTGACCTTTTACCTGCCGGAATTACTCTCACGGGGTATTCTGTTTCACCAACTCATAGTGTCTATAATACAGGAACAGGAGTATGGAATGGTTTTAGCCTTTTGCCTGGCGCTTCAGCCACATTGGTTTTAACCGGGAAGGTCGATGTCGGCCAGGGAGGGAATACAATCACCAATTACACCACAAAAGCCGAAAGTGCTGAACATGATCCGACTGATGAAGGCAATGACCTGGAGGAAACAATCAACGTCAACAATAATCCCTCGATCGACCTGATCAAGGAAGGGACTTGGAATGACGCCAACTCAGACGGCATAGCGCAGGCGGGAGAGACCATCTCCTACACCTTCACCGTCACAAACACGGGCGATGTGACGCTGTACAATGTGACGGTCACGGATCCTCTTCTGGTGACACCGAACGGGAGCATCACGGGAGGACCGATCGCCTCACTGGCACCGGGAGCCACCAATAGCTCGACGATCAAGGGCATTTATACGCTGACACAGGCTGACATTGATGCGGGTGTTTTCAGCAACACAGCAACAGTTACGGCGAAGGATCCGCAGGATAATGATGTCACGGACACTGGAGAAAATACTGAGCCTCTGCCTCAGAGTCCTTCGATCGCTTTGGTTAAGACCGGCGACTACCAGGGTGACCCGACGGCTGCAAAAGTTGGCGATAAGATCATTTACACGTTTGTGGTTACCAACACTGGTAACGTTACGGTCAGCGACCTGGTCATTGACGATGAGAAACTTGGTCTCATTGGTCTGGCTGTGGTACCTGGCACCTTGGCCCCTGCGGGAACTGGCACTGCGAGCTTTACCTATGCAATCACCCAGGCCGACATTGATGCGGGGCATGTGCTGAACACGGCATTGGCCACGGGCGAAGATCCCGACGACGGCACTGTTACTGACACCTCAGGTACGGATATAGATAATGACGATCCGACGGATACTCCGCTACCGCAGAGTCCTGCGTTGACTATAGTTAAGGGCATCACCTCCGGCAGTCCGTATTCTGCAGTAGGCGATGTTGTCGGTTACAGTTACACGATCACCAACAGCGGTAATGTTACGTTAGCCGGTCCGTTCACTGTAGTCGACGACAAGGTTGGCACGTTGACCGACTGTGCTGCTGGCCCGTTGGCTCCTGGATCGAGTGTTGTCTGCACTGGCAGTTACACGATCACCCAGGGCGATTTGAACAATGGCAGCGTTACCAACACGGCCTATGCCACCACGTTGTACGGTACTACAACCGTTACGTCCAACACCGATGATGAAACCGCGGTCGCTACGCAGAGTCCCGCGTTGACTATAGTTAAGGGCATCACCTCCGGCAGTCCGTATTCTGCGGTAGGCGATGTTGTCGGTTACAGTTACACGATCACCAACAGCGGCAATGTTACGTTAGCCGGTCCGTTCACTGTAGTCGACGACAAGGTTGGCACGTTGACCGACTGTGCTGCTGGCCCGTTGGCTCCTGGATCGAGTGTTGTCTGCACTGGCAGTTACACGATCACCCAGGGCGATTTGA
>Ga0209723_1000484_pt1 | contig 73665 bp, 70 predicted proteins | sample BiotimSIPDNA_2_FD_185750 | JGI IMG/M metagenome (GOLD analysis project Ga0209723, IMG submission 185750) | Anaerobic biogas reactor microbial communites from Washington, USA - Biogas_R2 time_0 SIP DNA (SPAdes) (version 2) | ecosystem: Engineered > Bioreactor > Anaerobic > Unclassified | place... | reverse complement strand
GCTAGAAGCTAGAAAAATCTCGCCTGTAAAAATATTGCTTCTCACTTCTAGATTCTAGCTTCTTGATGTTTTGGTCTATGGTCAATCGTCCATGGTCGAAGTTATTGTTACAGCTAGCTTTTCAGAGGTTCCTTAACGACATCTGATTCGCGAATCTCCATCGAAGTTTGCAACGCAGCTCAAATTCCCGCCGGATGGAATGTCAACTGAGGTCGTGACGATCCTTCCCGTAGGAGGATATTTAACTGACACTGAATATTTTCCCGGAGAAAGATTTTTAACAAGTGCGGGCGTCTCCCTCCCACTCATGACGTTCGGAATAGAGACGACACCCCAAGGGCTGGCATGGACGATCAGTGATGCGGATTTTATCTTTTGCAGGGTATATGATTTGCTGTGAACAGGATATGCCTGCGAGAGAAAAAATGAATCTCGAACGGAGGTCCTTCCATTCATCGAGAGCGACAATGAGACCTCTACATCCTTTGAAATATCTATGTCGTCGGTGTGAAATGGCGTCCTTATTTGGATGACCTTATCTTCAATTCTGATCTCCCCTGCCGCGCCTGTCGGCGAACTATCCACGGCAATGGAGCCCTTGATATCGTCAGCTAGAGTCAGCGTGCCACCTATTTCGGGAACGGTCGAAGCGGGGGCGAAACCACCTGTTTTCTTTTTTGAAATATTTGGGATTTTCGCAGGATCTGCAGCGAAGCCAAACATGAGAATAGAAAGCGATAAAATCGACAGAGCCACCCTCCTCAAAAATACCGGAAATATATTCTCCTTTCCGACCTTGAAAGCTACGAGGGTGGCAGGAGAAATATTCGCAAACATCCCTTCGCACCTGCGGCGACGAAAATTCCTCTTCATGAAGTGCGGAAGTTTTTCCCCTTTTTGAAAGGCTGGATCTTTGGCGCGAAGAACTTCGATCTCATCGAGCATCTCGGCAGCGCTACCGTATCTGAGATCCTTTTGAAGGCTCAATGCCGGCATCACTATGGATGCAAAACCACCGGAAACCCAGTTGACGCATTCATCGGGAATGGCTGCGCGCCTCACCATGTCGAGCGTGGTAAATTCATTTTCCGAAAAAAATATCCTTCTCCCCGAGGCCATCTCAAGCAGCACGACCGCAAGAGAAAAAAGATCACTTCTACAATCGACCTCGTCGCATGAGGCCTGTTCGGGGGACATGTACGCGTATTTCCCCTTGAGCTGTCCCAGCACCGTACTTCTCGATCGGTGGCCCCCCTTCGCAATGCCGAAATCTATCAGCTTCACCTCCCCGCATCCTGAAATGACTATGTTCGATGGGGAGATGTCACGATGGACGATACGCAACGGATTTCCAGATGAGTCCTCGGCGTTGTGCGCGTGGTCAAGAGCTGAAAGAACGCGCGATGCTATCTCCAAAACTATCCCTTCAGAAATTTTTTCACCCCTTCCCGCAATTTTTTTTGCAATTTTAGCGCAGTCGAGACCTGCGATATACTCCATCGCTATATACGGTTGTCCGTCGATGACATCGTAGTCCCAAACCTGGACTATGGATGGATGGGAAAGCGCGGCAAGAAGCCTCGCCTCGTCGAAAAGGAGTTCGCGCACCTCGGCGACATCGCACCACATCGGCAAAAGCCTTTTGATGGCGACCTCTTTGGTGAAACCGTTGCCGGATTCCTGTATCGCGCGATAGAGCTCCGCAGTTCCGCCGCAGGCGATCTTCTCGATGAGAAGGTATCTTCCGAATGGAACGGCTCGACTGATCATGGTACGGGGCACGAAGCAAAAGGCGTGCCAGTAAAAAGCGACCCCTAGGGGCAAGTATGGGAGATGGAAATAGAATCCCGACTGGATTCATGAACAATGTGTTCGCCTGACTGGGCAGCCTCACTCTTCCTTGAGGAACTCCTCACAGGCAAAGATCCAACTGACGGGGACATCCTGCCCCTCTTCCATGGCCTGGGTCATTATGTCACAAAAAAGTTCCTTTTCGGCCTGCGATTCATTTGGTGAAAAGGGGGTGCTCTTTCCTACAGGGCCGCAAACCATCGAGAAGCTTTCGGATCCGGCGAGCCCGATCGTAACGCACTTATATTCATCCTTCGGCGGCTCATTTTTTGGGGTCAGATCGTCGGACCCTCCGGAGGGTTTTACACTATCGTAAAATTTCTGATTGGACAAACTGACAACATCATTTTTTACCTGAAAGCCCATATTTTCCTCCCGAAGAAAGCGGCTCCACGCACATATATTATCGGCAAAAAATATGATTTGTTGCGCACTTTATCGGGGGAGACAAGCCGTTTGTCTCCCCGAATTAAAGGGCTAGGAGCTTGGAAAGATTTTTCAGGTCATCGGATGGCGGAGCCTCGCCTTTCGGGGTCTCCAAAACGAGGGGGATTTTTTTGAGGGCTGCATCGTTCATGAGATTTTTGAAACCAGAAAGCCCGATCTCCCCATCGCCGATATTCTCATGCCTATCCTTATGCGTGCCAATCCCAAACTTCGAATCGTTGACGTGCAGGGCAAGAAGGTCCTTCATGCCGATTATATTCCTGAAATCCGCCCATGTTTTCTTATACCCGTCAGGGGTCCTCAACTCATAGCCTGCGGTAAATACGTGGCAGGTGTCGAGGCAGAATCCGATGCGATCCTTCGCCTCCACCTTTTCCCTGATCTCGGCAAGCTCTTCGAACCTGCCGCCGATGCTAGAACCCGAACCTGCCGTCGTCTCGAGCGCGATCTTAACCTTGCAGTCAGCGGTCGCATCGACGATTTTGTTTATCGAATCGGCTATTCTCTTTATCCCCCAATCGACAGGCTTATCCTTGCGGGAGCCGGGATGAAGTACCGCGAATGGAATTCCTAAGAGCTCACACCTCAGAAGCTCTTTGGTCATCGCATCGATGGATTTTTTCAGAATTTCGGAGTCGGGGGCGGCGAGGTTGATCAGATAGGTCGTGTGAGAAAACGCGACCTTGATTCCGCACAACTTTATCTCACAGCGAAAGCGCTCCGCATCCTCCTCTGAAATAGCCTTAGACTTCCACTGCTGATTGCTTCCGGTGAAAAGCTGAATGGCGTTGCAACCTATCGCCCCACCTTCGATCGGCGCGTTGTAGAGGCCGCCAGAGATGGAGCAGTGCACCCCCATAAGCCTTCCGGAACTGGCTATATCGATCCTGGATTTTTTAGGCATGGGGAGGTTATGGCAGTTGGGGAAAAACTGTCAACCACAAGATAATGAAAGACCCGCCGAATAAGCGGACCTCATTATGCGTTTCTAGATACAAGCCTTCTCAGTTGGAAACTCCTTTGTCTCCATTGAGAGATTGCACCGAGTCGGGTCGAGATTCAAGAGCGGGGAGCCCCATCTCCACTCTCATCATCTCGATCTCCGACAGCATCATCTTCTGGGTGGATGAATAGGACTCTCCCTCCTTCACGGTGCCATCGAAAATCGGAACATCGGAACCCGGCTCGTCGGCAAGAACGAGGGACTTGGCCTCAAGCAAAAGTTCATACGCCTGGCTTTCCCAGTCCTCCGGCTTGGATGTGGAAAGCTTCTTGGCTATCTGCTTTAAGTGCCTTATTCTCTCCGAGTAACAAATCTCTATTTCTCCGCCGAGATCATACATTGACCTTGCGGGAACCCCGTCGGGATAGGAGGCCTTAAAATCGGCGATTTGCTTTCTCATACCGATGGTGAGTTTGGAAAATCTGTCAGCCCACATCGTTTCATTTATCTGCGTGTCGCTGCTTATATACCTCATCGTGGCGAACCCTCTTTCCAGCTCGCGATTGTCGAAGGTCATCCTGTACTTTTTGATTTCTTCCCTTTGAACGCCGATATACTCGCCATCGAAGATCGCTATCTCGCCGTCGCTTCCGCCGTCAATTTTGGCGTTGAGATATCTCTCTGCATCGACAATCCATTCCTCAGCCTTGGCGCGCCATCCGATATCGCGTGCTGTTATTATATCCTGAGAAGCGCTAAAAAGTTCATAGGCCTTTGCAAGGGAGTTGCGATACACCTTCTCATATCCCCTTCTCAACTCGGAAAGCGCCTGCCGAGCATAGCTCTTATCGGCGGATACCGTCTGAACTTTCTCCATTATGACCTGCACGGACTGCACGGTCATCCTCAAGTGAAAGTTATCATGTGCAATCGGCAACGTAGGCAGAAGCAGCCTGTCGACATCATCCGTGAGTTTTCTGATATTATCGTTCAGATCTCCGGCTCTAGCCTCGTCGAAAAGTTGACCAATCCTCCGATTGATTTCATCATCGAAAAGGCCGGCATTAATGACGAGGTTCGACGCTCTATCCGCTATTCGATTTACCTCTTCCTGCCACTTTCCGCCTGACCAGGCAGGTTCATTCTTTTTTGCCACCACGGCATTGGCGTAACGCAGGAGCTGCTCAAACATTGTGCGATGCGCCAACACGATTCCCTGTTCTATCTCCGATATCCTTCTAGCATCCCCGTCTATCTTATCACTCTTCATCAATTCGAGAGCCTTATTATAATGATTCAGAGCGTATTCGTACCAAAGCGAGTTCAAAGTGGAATCATTCTCGCCACCCCTTACGGAATAAACCGCAGCGATGGCGAACTCGTCGGCAGCCTTTACGTAAGCCAATTTTCTGGATGCGCGAAGCATTGCGTGCGCCGGATCTGATTCAACAACCGATGCCTCCCTCAAGGCCTTTTCACCCTCGTCTACAAGTGTGTCTATCCTGGCTTGCCAGCTTCCATCCATGATTTCGTCGCGACCCACCTCTCCCGACGCAAGCTCCTTAACATGCCTTGCAATGCGGATCGCGATGGCCCCGGCAGATACCGACTTGTAATTGGAAATGAGGATCTCTACCTGAGCCATAACTTCCGTTTTTTTATCCTCCGGAACACGGGCTTTTTCTACTGGCTCTCTGCGAACTTTCTGAAAAAGAGCTTCGAGATTTTCACCGCTCAAATTTTTCTCGGCGGCCTCTGCTAGGAGCTCTCTTGCCATAGCAAGGCAGTATTCAGCGCGAACATAGTCGAGTGTAAAGAGTATCTCACTGGGGGAAAAATCATGTCCATCTCTGCTATAGACTGCAGCGTTCGGAGAAAAAAGCTTTTCCTCAGAGTCGAACTTCGATTCTTCCAGATATTTTTCGATCGTCTCAATCCCTTGTCCAAGGACCAGCGCACTGCCATCCCCCGACGCCACAAACCTCTGAAGCCCGTTCACTATATTTTCAATGCCCCTGCCATAGCCGATCGCTCGAATCTTATCCACCACCGAGGCCATCTCCGGCTTCATCTCCAGAAACTTTTTGATCGCCTTCTCCATGTTCGCCACATCACCGCGCTCCGCCAGATCGTAAGCCATCCCAAAGGGAAGCAGAAAACCTCTCTCTCCAAGAATTTCAATTATCCGCGAGGGAAGCTGAAGTCTCCAGTCGGTCCATGTATCCGGAGACTTTCCGGGCAGATAAGAACTCCCAAGCTTTGCGATGATATTTTTGTAGAGCGACACCATCTTTTCTATAGCAGGATTTTCAGACGAAGCGAACGCGGAAAGGATCGTCATCTGAGTCTTTACGAATTTCACATATTCGACAAGCTTGTCGGGCTCTATATGCTCAAGCGTGGGAAGCCCCCAGCGCTCTAAAAATGGAGTGACGGCCTTATCACCCTCGTTCAGCTTCCGTATTTCCGGTTGTCTGTTTGACAGCGAGAGCTTCGTTATGAAATCCTCCGGAGATCCCACTGAAAAACCAGGGTGCCCCTCGAGCGCCTTGCCATCGACTATCACAAGGTCCTCGTTTTCATCGACGAAGTAGACCTTCGCTTTTTTCTTATCGACACCGATAACCTCGTAGGACTTGGTATCCGCAAGCCTTACGGTATCGTCCTTCGGAGGAGGAGGAGGGACCTCCGCCATCGTGGGTCTTCCCCACTTTTTCTGCGCAGCCATCCACTGGCCGGTTTTAACGCAGGCCTCAAAATCATCTACGCCGGTGACATCGGTGCATTTTTTTTCAAAGCATATTTTACCCTGACTCTGATTCCGAAATATCTTAGCACACTGATAGACGACATTCGAACAGATGCTGCTCGACCTGGGGTCGGCACCGAAGCCCAAATGATTTTTATCCTTGTGACATTTTTCGGTCCAAGTTTCTCTTAAATGGTCAATCCTTTTCAAATCAACCCCGTTTCCCATAACGATCCTCCTAAAACTGATATGATGGGTATAGATACAGAAACATCCCCCGCGCGTTGTTTTCGACTGGGAAATCAAAAGGTTGCTTGAAAATTAAAATAAAACGGAGACCCGCAACTCATTGATATTGCTTATGAAATGCTGAATCGGCGGATTTAGATCAGCCTACGGTTTTTAACACATCGGCAAGAGATTCCCTTGTAATTTCAACGATGCGTCTCAGGTCTTCCTCGGTATGCCGATAGGCTATGTATGAATGATGGTAAGGCTGCATAAAAAGCCCCCTTCGAATTGCTCCTGTGTAGAAGACTTTGCGGCGCTCTTTGTACTTTTTGTCGGGGGCCGCATCGAATGTGATGTAAGGCATCGGAGGGATCCCAGAGATGGTAACCGGGAGCTTCGACTCCTTAGCGACCTCCTTCATCTCACGCAAAAGTTTCTCACCACGCTCCCATATGACATCGCAAACCTTTTCCCTCTCAAGTATTTCTATAGTTTTCAGGGCCGCGATCATCTCGAGGCTGTTTGGAAAAAACGTTGAAGATATGAAGACCTCGGCATCGGTTAAAACCTTCATGACCGACTTCTTTCCGCATACGGCCGCTATCGGATAGCCGTTGGCCATCGCCTTGCCGAATAGAGCCATATCGGGCAGCACGCCGTAACGCACACCGGCTCCGCCGAGCGATACGCGAAAGCCTGTTCTTATTTCATCAAATATGAGAACGGCGCCACTATCGTCGGCCAATTTTCGAACTCCCTCGAGAAAGCCGGGGGCAGGCGGAGTCAGCGGCTTCGCGAGCGGATGCCCCACCGGCGTAATTATTATCGCAGCTACCTCGCCTTTGTTCGCGGCAAGAAGTCGCTCGAGCGATTCGACATCGTTGTATTCAAATTCAATCGTCTTTGAATAGACATCCTCGGGAATTCCACCATGAACTTCGGAACACCAGTCGTGCCAGCCGTGATATCCACAGCGAAGGATCTTTTCGCGCTTGGTAAAACCGCGGGCTATTCTTATAGCGGCGCTGGTAGCATCCGAACCGGTTTTTACAAAGAAGCTCTGTTCGGAGCAGGGGATCAGTTCGCGCAACTTCTTCGCAAGCTTGTTCTGCCATGGCTGACAGAGGTTGAAACAAAATCCGTGTTTCATCTGCTCTTTGACCGCCTCGTCGATTTCCTGCTCGCAATACCCGAGTATTATCGGCCCGTATGCGCAGAGGAGATCTATGTACTCGTTTCCATCGACATCCCAGACGTGTCCGGCTTTCCCCCTTGTAAGAAAGAGGGGGTACTCTCCCGGGATAAAGTTATAAGGCCTCCTGATTCCGAGCACACCGCCGGGGACGAGGTCCAAGGCCTCCTGCCACATCTCTTCCGATTTTTTAAGATTGAGTTTGTCCATGATTTCCTCCCGTCAAGAGCGTCGGAACATACATCATACCAACAAAACGGGCAAATGATAAAATGACGGAACTCCATGACAGTCCTGTCAGTCATTGCGAGCAAAAGTGAACTAGGAAAGGTTGAGTTGAGCAGGAATGATTTTTCTTAACCTGAGCCTAAAACTGCTTTTCCACTAGTCACGAGTTACGGCAGTTTCTGGATCCCCCGCTTTCACGGGGATGACACCCATGCGGTCATTCCCGCATGCCTTAAGGCGCCGCTACTGCGGGGCAAACGGGAATCCCGTTCAGACAGTTAACCAGTCACGGATTTGTTAGTAGATTCTATTTTCGATATCGCTGATCTGGTCGGAGAATTCCACTCCAGCTTCATAGATTCTCTCGAAATGCGACGGGTGAAACATCCTCTTCCACACCACCGTTCCATGAACGGCATAGGCGGAAGAGTCGGGTGGGGCTATTATTATATGCTGTCCGATTTCTACAGGTTCGCGCGATTGCAGCCTGACTCCTAGGATGGAAAGATCCCTGACCCTGCCGCTATGCCAGAGCTGACCGTCATCAGTGCAAAAGGAGATAGCCGCATCTACTTCTTTTCTGGGGGCGCGCCTTCTTTCGGCAGGAGCGTCGGCGCGGGACTCCATCGCTGCTACCTCCTCCGGCGTCGCTATCAGGGCATCGTAGCAGGCTCTGGTATACGGATCTATCAGCGTTTCATAAGCCTGATTGATGAGTATGGCCTCTTCACAGCAGCCGCCGAGATCGGGGTGCTTCCGAAGCTTCGTCATCAATGTCCTGTACGCCGAGGCAATGACCTCAGGAGAGGCACCCTTTGAAACTTGAAGAACTTCGTAGTAGGAGCGATCCTTCATTCCACTCCTTTTATCGCGGTCTTCAAAAAAAAGTTGCTTAAAATTTTCTCAAATCAAAATTTCTACGGAACTACCTTTGACATCTGGTCGAAGACAAACCGCATAAAACGGCTCTTGTCCGTAATCGGCATCCCCCTTAGCATGACGCCGGTTTCGTAGCTGGTGTTCGAAATCTTGTTCTGCCAGACAACCTCTCCCTCGGATTTTATCGTATCCCCATCCCCCAGCTGAATCTCGAGCTCCAACAGACTCCCATTTTCCAGCTTCGTAGGAGTCATGAGGCGCAAACCACCCTCGCTGATATCGCTCGATATCGCCTCGCGCGGATCGGCCGGCGGGGCATCCGCATGACCGAGAAGGCGGTAGCTTATGGTTAAGGCGAGATCCAGACGGGCGTACTTTCTTCTCTCGATTCCCTGTGCCAATTAAAACCTCCGTTATTGAGAAGCGTATAGCCTTTCAGATCCGCATTGACAACCAGTTTGTGAGCACCTAACCAGTCCGACCATGATCGACCTTTCCATAGTGCTAGTCTCCCCCCAGGGGGCCGCCAACATAGGGGCCGCCGCAAGGGCCATGAAAAATTTCGGCTTTTGCGATATGCGCCTTGTGGATCCGGTCGAGCACCTGACCAGCGAGGCCTACACATGGGCCCTTGGAGCCAAAGACCTCCTCGAGAGCGCAAAGGTATTCTCATCCATTCCCGAAGCCGTAGGTGACAGAAATCACGCGATGGCATTCACAAGGAGGATAGGGAAATCGAGACGCGGCGACATGCTGCTGGACGAGGCGGCCCTATTCATACGTTCAAATCCGGAGAAGAGATTCGCCCTTCTGTTCGGACGCGAGGACAAGGGACTGAATAATGATCAGGTCGAGATGTGCGACTGCGTGGTAACAATCCCAACATCGGAAATGTTCCCATCTATAAACCTCGCACAATCGGTAATTTTAGCCTGCCACGCCGTATATGCGAAATTCAATGAAAACACGGTAAATGTGGCCGCGGGAGCCGCCCCGGAATACCTCAGAAATGAATATATTTCCCATGATAAGATCGCGAAACTCATCGTTCGACTGGAGAAAACCCTCAGTGCGCTCCAGTATGAAGACGAGCCGGACAACCCACTTAAAACCAAAATACTTAATCAATTCAGCAGGTTGTTTGGAAGGGCCGGGGTAATGCAGCGCGACCTTCAGATGTTCGAAGGGCTGATGGCTAGGATCGATGGGGTCGCGTCGGGTAAGTTAGTGAAATAAAAAATGTTCTTGCATGAAAAGCAGCTTTGACATAGTTTCCCCCGGCTTTTGGTTTTTTACAAATATCGTTTTGAGCGTCGGCGTAGTAATGGTTTACGCGCTTAGATGCTCGAAACAGGAAGGAAAGGAAGGAAGTGTATGGCAAAAGGAACGGTTAAGTGGTTCAACGACGCAAAGGGTTTTGGTTTCATCGAACCGGAAGAAGGTGGCGAGGATATCTTCGTCCATTTCTCCGCAGTCCAGAGCGAAGGCTTCAAGACCTTGCGCGAGGGGCAGAAGGTCCAGTTCGAAGTCGTCAACGGACCAAAGGGCTTGCAGGCGGCCAACGTAGTACCGGAAATAGGCTGATATTTACGGAACCTAAAAATCAAAGATCCCCGGTCGGAAGGCCGGGGATTTTTTATTGGAGATTTTTCCGGGAACACATACCCGCCAAGATTGACTGTGGACCATGGACAATTGACTATCGACCAAAACATCAAGGAGCTAGAATCTAGAAGTGAGAAGGGAGATTTCTACAGGCAAGATTTTTCTAGCTTCTAGCCTCTCGCTTCTGGCTTCTGTTTTTCCCAGTCACGGTCGTTACGGGATCCCCGATAAAAGCACTCGGGAATGACAATCACGCCGTCATTCCCGCGGCACTAAGCCGCCGCTACCGCGGGGTTCCAACCGTTCACCAGTTACGAGTCACGGCAGTTACGGGAGGGGGTCGAATCATGATCCCTGATCGCTGATCTTTGATCCGCCTTTTGTAAGACTAACTTATATCCGCAAATAATCGTTATTAAGATCAGAATCAGGATTAAGATTAAGATTAAGATTAAGATTAAGATTAGGATCAAGATTAAGATGGGTACATTTCAGATACATAGGTAACAGTTGATTATTGGGACATGGGTGACACAAATAGGGGTCTAATGGTCCATCGTCAATCGTCACCGAGATTCCCGCCTGCGGCGAGGCAGGCTGAAATCCTCAATGAATATCGCCAAGTAATGCTTGAACAGTACGGGGCAAATAGTAGAATGCAGCGTTTAAATGGGATCTCTGGCAAATCGCTCCCAAAAAGGAGATAGACGTGAGCATACTTATCGTAGGAGGGGGAGAAATTGGACAGTTCATCGCCGAACAACTCATCCGCGAAAACAAGGAAGTCGTCATTATAGAGAAGAACGAGCGCATCATAAGTGAGATCGAGGAGGGGCTGGACGCCAAGTTCATCCTCGGCAACGGGGCCGCCCCGAGCACGTTGCACGAAGCAGGGCTCAAGGATGCCGAGATGCTCATCGCCGTCACGGACAGCGACGAGGTCAATATCCTCGCCACGATCTTCGCCGGAATCGAGGCTCCACAGGCAATCAGAATAGCGCGAATCAGAAATCCGGAATTCGATGTCGAAGAAAAAAGAATTCAGTCCAACCTTCACGTCAACCTGATGATAAACCCGGACAAAGAATCCGCGGGAGCCATAATGAGGGTGCTCCAAGTCCCAGGCGCATCCGACATCATCGACTTTTTCGACGGTGAGTTCAAAATCGTAGGAACCAAAGTAAAGCCATCGAGCCAGATCCTGGGAATGAAACTCAAGGATCTCCATCTTCTCAAAGATGAAGGGAGCTTTCTGCTGGCCGCCCTCTATCGTAGTAGCACTCTGATCGTCCCGGACGGAAATGATGAAATAAAGCTGGGAGATGTCATCTACTTTGCATCGCATTCCAACAGGGTATTCGAAGGGATGAGGCTCTTGGGGCACAAGCACGAAAAGATCGACGACATAATGATACATGGTGGAGGATACATAGGGCGCAATCTCGCCGAGTCACTGGAAAAGGCGGGGGCGAGGGTCAAACTCATTGAGCCGGATCCGCAGCTCTGTTCCACCGCAAGCCGCAACCTCAGCAAAACTCTCATTCTAAACGCCCACGGAACCGACCAGAGCCTGCTGATAGAGGAAAACATCGGGGAGATGGATGCCTTCATATCCGTCACCAAGGACGACGAGGACAACATCATCAGCGCGCTTCTCGCAAAACGCCTGGGATGCCCCGTAGGAATAGCCCTGTCACACAAGGCAGCCTACCAACCCCTGATCTCTTCGATAGGGATAGACGTCGTCATTAATCCTCGCCAGATTGCCAACAACACAATCCTGCATTTCATCAGGAAAGGTCGCGTGCTGCACGTTTCCACGCTTGCGGAGTCCGCGGAGATCATCGAGGTCGAGGCGCTCGAAACTTCCGAACTCGTCGGAAAACCCCTGCACAAGATGAAATTGCCTGATGACGTGCTTATTCTCTCTATAAAAAGAAAAGGACGGATCATCGTACCGTGGGGGGATACAGTTATAGAGGCGGGAGATCATGTCCTCATAATAGCCCACAGGAACTCGGTAAAAAAACTCGAGAGATTTCTGACCGTAAGCCTGGAGTACTTCTAGATGAGAGCGCGACTCGTAATAGGGGCAATTTCTAAACTCAATTTTTTCATCGGCCTGACGATGCTAGCGCCGCTTGTTTTGGCGTGGGCCGACGGCGGGCGCGATGCAAAGGCGATCGCCACCTCCATGATGATCATCCTCTTCATATCCGGCGTCATGGTCGCAGCGTGTCGCGGAGAAAAACAGGATATCTCACACAAAGAGGGGATGCTGATCGTCGCGGTCGGATGGATCAGCGTAGGTCTTTTCGGCGCGCTTCCCTATTTCGTCGGACAGATATTCGGAGCGATGTCGGCGGAAAATTTCATCAACTCCTTCTTCGAATCGATATCCGGTTTCACAACGACCGGAGCCTCTGTTTTTGGAACCAGCGTTCATGTCGAGAGCCTCAGCAGGGCCATACTGCTGTGGCGAAGCCAGACCCACTGGCTTGGCGGCATGGGAATCATCGTTCTCGTGGTTGCGATACTTCCGCTTCTTGGAGTGGGAGGCATGCAGCTTTTCAGAGCAGAATCGCCGGGGCCAACCAAGGAAAAACTGCGCCCGAGAATAAGACAGACGGCGGCAACCCTGTGGCTCGTTTATCTCGTCCTGACGATAGCGCAGATCGTCGCCCTTCTTCTGGCCGGAATGCCATTGTTTGATTCCATCTGTCACACCTTCGCAACCGTCGCTACGGGAGGATTTTCCATAAAAAATATTTCGATAGAAGCTTACAACAGCGCGACCATAGACGGAATCATAACCTTTTTCATGTTCATAGCGGCGGTAAATTTCTCCCTGCACTATATGTTCATATTCAAAAGGCTCAAAGGATATTGGGCAAACAGCGAATTCAGATATTACTTCACGATCACGATCATCAACATAGTTCTTATAAGCGCCATATTGTTTGGATCCGGCATATACGATTCCGCCCTGTCAGCCTTGCGATACGGTTCATTCCAGACAGTATCCGTAATGACTACAACCGGATTTTCAACCGCCGACTTCGAAAAGTGGCCGATCGTAGCGCAGATATTGCTTCTGATATTCATGTTCCTCGGAGGTTGCTCCGGCTCAACCAGCGGCTCCATAAAAATAGCACGAATCGTAGTGCTTGCAAAACACGCCTACAGGGAACTTTTCAGGTTGATTCATCCAAGATCTTTCGCCACGATAAAATTCGGGGGGAAGGTCGTTCACAAAGATATTTTGGAAAGTATCTCGGGATTTTTCATACTTTATATGGGCATATTTACGGTGGCGTCGATCTTTATGACTGCAATGGGGCTGGATCTACTGACAGCGATAACCTCAGTAGCCACGATGATAGGTAACGTAGGGCCTGGGCTGGGAGCGGTTGGGCCATCAGAAAATTATTTCATGATTCCCTCGATCGGCAAAATAATACTAATAATGTGCATGCTGCTTGGGAGGCTTGAAATTTTTACGGTAATAGTATTAATGACACGCGAATTCTGGAAAAGATGATCTTAGGTTCAAGCGGAGGTTTTACACAATGGGCGAACAGCTAAAGCAAGCGTTGATAAATGCGGGAGTCATCTCCAAAAAAGATATAGAGCGCGAGAAAGTCAAAAAGCGACATCTCTCTAAAAGCGCCAAGATACGCGACGACCAGATAAGGATAGTGTGTGAGGTCTGCGGGAAAACCGCTCCGGACGTCGAGCAGTACCAGCACAAAAACCGACTCATACAGGGAAAGGAATGGATTTGCATCCCATGCGCAGATGAATACTGCATCGACGATCAGTGCAGGCTGACCCAGCAGAGTTCCCAGGCAAAATCAAAGATGTTCATCAGGCAATATGGCAGGACGAAGAAGTTTTAGCCCTATCTACCTCACCGCGCTTTCGTCCAGAACGAGCCTCGCAGGATCGCTGCTGATCTTGGCCCTGATGCCAAGCGGCAGAGTGATATTTTCAACGCCGTGGCCGGATGGAAGGCCAAAGAGTATCGGTATCTCCATGTCTCGAAAATATCTGCGCAGATATTTTTTCACCTCGTTTTTCCTGCCGTGCATACAACGATTCATCTCGGAAAAGATGATCCCCTTAACACGATCGAACTTGCCCGCGAGTTTCAGGTGATTGAGGTCTCCATCTATCTTCATATGCCCTTCATCGTATTCCTCGATGAAAAACAGCCTGTCGTCAGTATCTATTTCGAAAGATGTTCCAAGCGTGCTGATCATCCTCGAAAGATTGCCGCCGACGAGAAGCCCCGAGGCCTCGCCGGACTTTATGACTTCAAGGGGTTTCCCATATAGATCGCCCAAACGCGTCTTTTTTGTAATCGACTCCTGGATAGCTATTTCCGTCGTGGGGGGCATCCCCTTGTAGAGTTCCTGCGCCACAGTCGGACCGTGAAAGGTGACCCACCTGTACTTCTGAAAGAAGTATATAAGCAAAATTGTGATATCGGAAAAACCGACGAATATTTTTGGATGATATGAAAGATCAACCTCTTCAAGATAAGGTACCAGAGCTATCGAACCGTACCCCCCTTCTGCGCAGAAGATCGCGGCGATGCTCGGGTCCTTGATCATCTTTATCAGGAGCTCGGCCTTCTCCTTATAACGCCTCCTGCGATCGCGGTCCTTCGGCCTTTTCGCGTGTTTGAAGACGGGCCTCGGCACGACGACGTCGAACCCCCACCATTTGAGCTTGTTGATGCCGCGCTTTAGCCCCCTGCTCTCGAACGAAGAGGCTGGGGCCACAATTCCTATGCGGTCGCCAGGTACAAGGCCGAAAGGCTTTATCGGTCGCATGAGGCAATTATACAAGCTGTAAACTTGTGCGGCAAGAAGGGTTTCAGTATTTCGGATATCCCATCATGTTGCTTAAGAACCACCAACTCCAGAAGGTGGCATGAGGATTTTCTCTATAGGCTTGCGAAGCAGCAACGCTGACCATCGAGGGATAAATTCCGTATCCTATCCCCATGTATGGAGCTGGGGGCACAATCACTTGTGGAGGAACCACGGGAACCGAATTCATCGCATGTATGACGCCAGCATGCGAGTTATTCTCCATGTCATAGCGCGTCCCGCGGTACATCGTGCCGTTATTCCCCGGCATCACGGCCATGCAGCCCGCGAAGTCTTCCAGCCTGTTGGTGACCTTAGGACACCCGCCGCCAGCGTAGAGCTCAACGCTCCCGAAGAGGAGGATGAGAAAAACGACAGCTACGGCGATCGAGGAAGATGTTCTCATATTTTTCACCCACTAACATTATCGTCCGATCTTGCAAATAGTTGCGTCTTCTTGACAGGGGCTGCAACTGCGCGTAGCCTCGGCCGCTATGAAAATTTCAAGGCTGACTCTCGCGCTGGCCGTTGCCATTTTTGCCTGTTTTTTCAGCTACATAGCTTATGCCCAGCTGCAGCCCACAGGCATGAAAATCGTCCTTGACGGTGATATCATAAACCCCGCCACATCCGGGTTCATTGCAGAATCCATAAGGAGAGCTGAAAGGGCGAACTCCCGTTTCATTATGATAGAACTCGATACGCCGGGAGGGCTTCTGGGTTCCACCCGCGACATAGTCAAATCGATAATGTCATCTAAGGTTCCGGTAATCACCTACGTCTCTCCGATGGGGGCCAGGGCAGGTTCGGCGGGCGTGTTCATAACCCTCGCTTCCCACATCGCTGCGATGGCGCCATCGACTAACATCGGAGCTGCACGTCCGGTAAGCGTCGGAGGAGGACCGACAAAGCCGGGCATCTTCGATCAGATTTCCGGCAAACTTGAAAAGGGAAGCCGGACACCTGAGGAGGAAAAGGTCATCAGCGACTCGAAAGCCTGGGCGGAGTCCATCGCAGGCGAACGCGGTAGAAATCCGCAGTGGGCTGCAACAGCTGTGACCGATAGCGCCTCCGTCAGCGCTGATGAGGCAAAATCTCTCGGCATCATCGATCTGATAGCCGATGACGAGCAGGGGCTGCTCTCTAAAATTCATGGTATGCGCGTCCGCCTCGCCGACGGTGAGAGGACTATAGACACATCCGGGATAAAAATTTTGGAAGTGGAAAAAGATTTTCGCACGCGAGTTCTCTCCGCCGTGGCACACCCCAACATCGCCTACGTACTTCTCATATTGGGTTTTTACGGACTACTGTTCGAGTTCACCAACCCCGGGATAGGGTTTCCCGGAATCGCCGGGTCGGTCTGCCTCGTTCTGGCATTTTTCGGCCTGCAGGTACTCCCAACAAACTACGCTGGTATAGCGCTTCTTGCACTTGCAGTGGCGATGTTCATCGCAGAGGTAAAGGTCGTGAGCTATGGCCTTTTGACGATAGGCGGTCTCATATCATTTTTCTTCGGTTCTACAATACTCTTCACATCCCCAGATGATTTCATGAAGGTGTCGATGCCGATAATACTCTCTTTTACGGTTGCGACCCTCCTGCTCGCGGGATTTTTGACAGCGCTGGTGCTTCGCGCGAGGGGAAGGCGCCCGGTAACGGGAAGTGAAGGCATGATGGGCCTTGTCGGCGAGGTGACTTCCTGGAATGCCGGTTCCGGAAAGGTTCTCGTTCGCGGAGAAATATGGAACGCGCGCTCGGCCGATACATTAAAGCGCGGCGACGAGATAGAAGTTGTAATCGCAGAGGGCATGAATCTTCTGGTCGAGTTAAAGAAGGATTCATAGAATAGCAAAAATCGAAAAAAAAGGGGGCTCACATGTTCGCCAATCCGTTGCTGGTGCTGGTCGCATTTATCGTATTCTATCTTATATCGTGCGTAAAAGTGCTTAGGGAATACGAACGCGGCGTCATATTCCGCTTGGGCAGGTTGCTGCCAAGACCCAAAGGGCCCGGCATCATCTTCGTCTTCAAGCCCGTGGACAAGATAGTGCGCGTCAGCTTGCGCCTGGTCGCTCTCGACGTCCCTCCACAGGACATCATAACGAAGGACAACGTCTCAGTTCAGGTCAATGCCGTGATATATTTTCGCGTGATGGATCCGAACAAGGCGATAACAGAGGTGGAAAACTACGGATTCGCTACGAGCCAGATGGCGCAGACCACCCTTCGAAGCGTAGTGGGCGAAAGAGAACTCGATGAACTTCTCTCCGATAGAGAGACGATCAACGATCAGCTTCAGGACATCCTCGACAAGCAGACCGATCCATGGGGGATCAAGGTGTCAAACGTCGAAATCAAGCACGTTGACCTTACCGAGGAGCTGAAGCGCGCGATGGCACGCCAGGCCGAGGCGGAACGTGAACGACGCGCTAAGATAATCGGCGCAGAGGCGGAGTTTCAGGCTGCGACAAAGCTCGTCGAAGCGGCAAAGATGATGGAGGATCACCCGATGGCGCTTCAGATGCGCTACCTGCAGACACTTTCGGAGATAGCCACGGAAAACAACTCGACCACGCTCTTCCCGATTCCGATGGATCTAATAAAACCGTTTTTGGGGAAATAATATAGTAACCTCTGAAAAATCAGCAAATTCAGGGTGCCTTTAAAAACTGTGTGCTTGTCATCCCCGAATGGCGAAAAGGTCGTCATCCCCGAGTGGTCAATTGTCCATGGCCGAAGTTATTGTTGCCTCTAGCTTTTCAGAAGTTCCCATAACCGTTTCAGGGAGACTAATTTAAGGCCCCAGAATCGGCAGGAAATTTCATTCGTGCTATTTTGATCTGTTCAAGAATAGCAGCCTTTATCGTAGAGTATGAAGGTTCTTCAGGACATATGGGTAGGCCTTACTTACATTCTCTAACGCCTGCGATAACTTGCCAAGTTTGAGTTCCTCAATAGCCTTAAAGAAGAGAGCTTGGGGCGATCTCGGATTTTTGCTTAAGAGATCGTTCGATCTCAATAATGAAGATTTAGATTCTAAAATTACCCATCTATTTCGGATCCCAGGGGAGGTTTATGCCTTTAACCTTCTTCATCTTTCTCTTCCCGGTCTTGGGATCGCGGTAGAACTGCCCCTCTTTGGGCTTCACACATCTGTCCGTAAGGAAATCTTCTCCTTCGCGACAGACGGGCTTCTTCTTCTTTTCCCTCGTGGTCGAATCCCTCCTCTCGGAAACGGTGGGAGGCTTCACGGCGTGGGCAGATTCGGCAAGCGCGACTGTGAAAATTGTGAAAATAACTAGCGACCCGAGAAATGCTGAAAGGATTTTTTTCATATGTAACCCCCTTGCGGAGAGAATTATACATCGAATCCCAAAAAGCAATCCCCTGTTGACTTTTAGGGCATTTTCCGGGGATTAGTAGCTCCCGCTGGAAGTACGGGCCATGGACTATAGACCCCTGACCATAGACCAAGAAGGAGAATGAAATGTACAAAGTAGTTTTACTGAGGCACGGCGAAAGCTTGTGGAACAAGGAAAACAGGTTCACCGGATGGACGGACATAGACCTTTCGGAAAAGGGACTCGTCGAAGCGAAGAGCGCCGGTGAAACTTTGAAGAAAGAGGGGTTCGAATTCGACGTCGCCTTCACATCCGTCCTGAAGCGCGCGATACGCACCCTCTGGATCACGCTCGACGGCATGGATCTGATGTGGATTCCGGTCTTCCGCTCATGGCGTCTCAACGAACGCCACTACGGTGCCTTGCAGGGGCTCAACAAGGCGGAGACTGCGGCCAAACACGGGGAAGAACAGGTCCTGATATGGCGCCGCAGCTACGACATTCCGCCGCCGGCCCTTGAAATGGATGACCCGCGCTATCCGGGACGCGATCGTAGGTACTCTTCGCTTTCGGAGGCGGAACTTCCTAAGACCGAATGCCTCAGGGATACTGTGGAGAGATTTCTCCCATACTGGCATGGCGAAATCGCCCCTGCGATCAAGTCCGGAAAACGGGTTCTCATCGCTGCGCACGGCAACAGCCTGCGCGCGCTGGTCAAGCATTTGGATGGAATTTCGGACGAAGCGATACTGAAGCTCAATATTCCAACAGGGATTCCGCTCGTCTATGAGCTCGATAAAAATCTAAAACCGGTAAAAAACTATTACCTCGGCGACCCCGATGCCGTGACCAAGGCGATGGCCTCGGTGGCAAACCAGGGAAAGGCAAAATAGCTTTTTTCTTGCCCCTGACTGGTTTATCTGTTAGTTGCCCGACCCGTTCAGAAATCGGCGGGTTCTCGGTATCACAGACGATTTTTTTCGGAAGCGTTGTTGCTGATCTTTTTAAATGGTATTGGTGCTCCCATCGTCTAGCGGTTTAGGACACGGCCCTCTCAAGGCTGAAACAGGGGTTCGATTCCCCTTGGGAGCGCCAATACCGTTTTTTATAAATCTCTGAAAAAATCGTGCGATGTTGGAATGGGATGTCAGAATGTACTGTGGTTTTTACAAATTAAGCATTATCTCTCGGGATGGACAGCATCAAAATACTAAAAAATATTTTGTCCCAGAATTCACAAAGCATATCAGCAGACAAAAAGATCCTTCGTGCTGAAGTTTGGATCGCAGGTGATGTTGAGCCTGAGCTTCCTGAGCCCGGCCTCATCGCCTGGCGTCGGAAGATGTGTGAGGTGAACCTCGCAGTCTCTCAGATCCTTCAACTTTTCCACGGCTATCTCTGCGGCCGGATTCGTCGCTGCGCTTATGCAAAGGGCTATCAGAGTCTCTTCCAGATTGAGGCTTACCATTTTTTTGTTCAAGACGTCTTTTCTGAACCTTCTGATTGACTCGATTATCGACGGAGGAAGCAGATGCATATTGTCCGGAATTTTCGCCAGATGTTTAACCGAATTCAGAATGAGACTCGACGACGCGTGCATCAGGGAGGAATTCTTGCCCGTTATTATTGAGCCATCCGGAAGCTCTATGGCCGCTCCGCAGAAGACGTTCTCGTTTCCCTTTCCCTTCAACCGGCATTCGTGGGCCGCACGCCTCGCATCACCCACGACCTTCCTATCCTCCAGCTTTATACCGAGGTTTTCCATCAGCTTCTCAACCCTCTGTACACTCTCCCTGTCGACCAGCCCCATCGTGTACTCGCACTGATATCTGAAACACCGGCGAATGACTTCCTGCTTCGCGGCCTCGCTCACTATCTCATCATCTGTAATTCCGAAGCCGGCCTTATTGACTCCCATGTCTGTCGGAGATTTGTAATATTCTACCCCTCCGGTGATCTTCTCGGATTATTCGCTTGAGAAGCGGAAGGCGTCGACATCGCGGTTATAATTTACCGTCTTTTCGTCGTACGCATCCAGATGAAAGTGATCAATCACATTCACATCCCCGAGTTCCGCAGTTGCAGCCTCGTAGGCGACATTTACGGGATGCTTCAACGGAAGATTCCATATCGGAAAGGTCTCGAACTTGGCGTAGCCTGATTTCACCCCGCGCATATGGTCGTGATACATCTGGCTTAAGCATGTGGCGAGCTTGCCGCTTCCAGGGCCGGGGCCGGTTATGACCACGATAGGCTTCGAGGTCTCGATATACTGATTTCTGCCGTACCCATCCTGGCTGACGATCGTATCTACGTCATAAGGATAACCGTTGGTAAAGCCGTGCGTGTACACCCTGATGCCGCGATGCTGCAGCTTGTTTTTAAAAGCTATGGCGGAGGGCTGATTTTCGAACCTCGTTATCACGACTGCGGAAATAGCTATGCCCCACCCCTTGAAATCATCGATCGTCTTCAGCGCATCTACATCATAGGTGATTCCGAAATCGGCGCGCACCTTCTTTTTTTCGATATCGCCGGCATAGATGCACAGTATCACATCTATCTTATCCTTGAGTTTCTGGAGAAGCCGCATTTTGACATTGGGATCGAATCCGGGCAGGACTCGCGCCGCATGATAATCGAAGAGAACCTTCCCTCCGAGTTCCAGATAGAGCTTATCTTTGAACCTCTCCACCCTTTCGAGTATCGCGCGAGACTGCTCGATCAGATATCTCTTGTTGTCGAAACCTCTTTTGACATTCATATATTTTCCCTCGATCCGAGACGGCATAACAAAAAAGCAAGAGAGTTCGCAATTCAATTATGAAGTTTCGCGCCATCGCCGCTCGAAATTTCTATATCGCTCTCTTTAGTCTTTATCCCCACACCATCTTCGGAAATTCTGATGATCATCATTGAAGCGTGGTATCAAGCCTTTTTCCTCCCCAAAAAAAGGCTTCACATCCTAGGCAATGATGATCGGCTTTTTCATGTATTTCGACTTCGGCGAAGCCGCGCTCCGCAAAAGCAGCTTCTTAGAAGCTATCGCCATGATTTAATTAGACTATTCATGAAAGACCAAACAAAGTAGCACGCTGCGATCAGACCTGAATATTTCAAATATATAAATTCATTCGCAGTAGCTCGGCGAATAAAACATTCTCCAATCCCAACATATTCTCCAATCCCACTTGAACTTAAATTTCATCGGGGATAGATTCCTGCTCCACCAAAAGGAGGAAGAAAATGTCTACGGTAAACCATCCCAACCCCAACATGAACGCATTCGAAAACGCACTGACGCAGTTTGATCAGGCCGCTGAAAAGCTAAAGCTCACCAAGGATCAGGTCGCCATGATCAAAGAGCCGCGCAAGGTAGTGGAGGTTGCGCTTCCGGTGCGAATGGATAATGGCAGCATACAGGTTTTCAAAGGGTACCGCGTGCAGCATAATATCGCGCGAGGTCCTGCCAAAGGCGGAGTCAGGTTTCATCCCGACGTCAATATCGATGAAGTGAAGGCGCTCTCGTTCTGGATGACCTATAAATGCGCTGCGGTAAATGTCCCGTTCGGGGGCGGCAAAGGCGGAGTCATATGCGATCCGTTAAAACTTTCAACCGGAGAACTTGAGAGGCTCGCACGCAGATATTTCGCCGATATGATAGAAATCTTCGGCCCGGACAAGGACGTACCCGCTCCGGATGTAGGCACGAATGCCCAAGTCATGGCGTGGTTCGTCGATACCTATTCGATGCATGCCGGCGCTTATTGCCCTGCAGTCGTCACAGGCAAGCCGCTGGAAATCGGCGGTTCCGCTGGAAGAGCCGAGGCTACAGCGCAGGGAATAGTCCACACCATAGTCAGCGCCGCCAAACACCTGAACATAGATCTCAAAAAGAGCACCGTCGCAGTTCAGGGCTTTGGGAACGTAGGCTCCAACTCCGCCAAGATACTCTATAATGAGGGATGTAAGATCGTAGGCATCTCCGATGTGACCGGAACCTACACAAATGAAAACGGCTTCGATATCCCGGCGGTCTTCGAATACATAAAGGGTAAAAAGCTGCTCTCCGGACTCGAAAAGGTCGTGAAATGCTCAAAGGTGGACGACACTAAGAAACTGCTTGAGATGGAGGTCGACATTCTTGTTCCGGCCGCGCTCGAAAACCAGATCAACTCTACCAACGCCAAGAATATCAGGGCGAAGATGATCGCAGAAGGCGCAAACGGACCGGTCACACCGGATGCCGATCCGATTCTCGAAAAGCTTGGCGTCTTCGTCATACCGGATATCCTCTGCAACTCCGGCGGCGTGGCGGTTTCCTACCTGGAATGGGTGCAAAACAGGATGGGGTATTACTGGAACAACGAATACGTGCAGAACGATCTCTCCAAGATGATGACGGGTGCTTTTAAATCCGTTCTCGACACATCGATAGAGCACAAGGTCAATATGCGCATCGCGGCATTCATGGTCGCAATTCAGAGGGTGGTCAAGGCGTCGGAGCTGCGCGGGCTATACGCGTAAACATCATCAATAAAACACAAAAAAATCGGGGGGAGATGTCCATCGACATCTCCCCCCGATTTATAATTGCGCTAGAAGTTACTAGTTATTACCGGACGGTGCTGATTCTCCCCTAAAATGATCTATAAATTGTTTCAGTTCTGCATTTACATCTCCAAGCCCGAGGATTTTCTTGGCAAGATCATCCGGGAGTTTATCGGCTGTAAGGCCTTCAGGAAAAGTCTTGCCCAGCTTATCCTTCAACTTTCTGATGACTTCCTCCTTATCCACAGCCTTAGCGAATGAGACATTCATGCCTTTATTTTTGGAGGCTTTATTATTCTTGGCGGCTTTACTATCTTCACCGGAATGCTCCGCGGGTTTACCCATCTCATATTTCTCAACATCGCCGAAGTACTTCTCGACATCCAAAGTACCCACCAAACAACGCGCCAACCCTTCGAAAATTCCCTTGGATGAGGAGCAAAATCCCTTTGCAAGGGAGCCCGGGGCCTCGCGGGTTTCGCCCGTCCAGTCTCTGATGCGCGCATCTATCTCTCTATCTATCGTCACCATATGACCGCCTGTGCGTTCTATTTGCCCCTTGTCATGACAACTTCAGGATTGGATGGATTCGACGGCTGTCCATATGAGTAGGTCGTGCTCCTCTGTGCAGCTTTGCAGACCCTCATAAACGCCTTCATCGTCTGATTGCTCTCGACACGGGCGGAAGCGGGGGGTGCGCTGTCATTTCTATCCACCTTGCTTTGGTTTATTCCCTCGTTTATCGCCGCTGGATCAAAAGCTACCTTCATGTCAAACCTCCTAAAAAAGACTTCTTCCAATACACTTATCGGCTGGCGGCCCCCCGCAAGTTGCGCCTATCATCAAAAGATTTTAGGCCATAACTAATTGATATTACACAACTATATCGGCCTCCTCTCCTCGAAGGCGCGATTTATTGTGGAGGGATCCACATACTCCAGGTCGCCGCCGACCGGTATCCCGCTGGCGAGCCTCGTCACCTTTATCCCTGTCGGCTTCAGGAGCCTGGAAATATAGAGCGCCGTCGCCTCCCCTTCGACATTCGCATTGGTCGCGATGATCACCTCTTTCGCACAGCCGTCTTCAAGCCTTCGGAGAAGCTCTGCGATCTTGATATCCTCCGGCCCGATGCCATCCAGCGGAGAGAGTGCCCCGTGTAAGATGTGATAACGGCCGCGGAATGCGCGCGTACGCTCAACCGCCAGCATATCGGAGGGTTCCTCGACCACGCATATCGATGAGTCATCGCGCGAGGGGCTGACGCAAATGCCGCATGGATCGGACTCCGTGATATTCATGCAGCGTGAACAAAGCCTGACGCGCTCCTTCACATCGGCTATAGCGCTTGCCAGGGAACGCGCGTATTCGTAGGGCTCCTTCAGGATGAAGAAGGCAAGGCGCGTCGCCGTACGTTCGCCTATCCCGGGAAGTTTTGAAAGCTCGTGAACCAATCTGTCTATCGGCAGCATCTGTCACCCGAAGATGTTTGGGATGTTTCCCAGTCCGCCCATAAGGCCTGAGAAGACCTGCTGCGCGGCATCGTTGGCCTTGCGAAACCCTTCGTTTACGGAGGCAACGACGAGATCCTGCAGCATCTCCACGTCATCAGAGGAAACGATAGAGGGGTCGATCTTCAGCGAAAGCAGCTCGTGCTTTCCATTCACGGTCGCCGTAACCATACCGCCGCCTGCGCTCGCCTCGAAGGTCTTTCCCGCGAGTTCCTCCTGTTTCTTTGCGATTCCGGCCTGCATCTGCTGGGCCTGTTTCATCATCTCTTTCATGTCGATTTTCATCTTTGCACCTCAGTGATCCTCGCCTTCCACCTTCACATCGTGGATGCGGGCGTTAAGTATGTCGGCCGTCTTCTTGACTATGTCATTTCCAAGAGCCTCGCGCATCATATCCCTTTTGCGACGCGCGGCATCCGGCCCTGACGAATCGTCTGATATAACTCCCACGATTACAGACATTTTGTTTTTGAAAAATTTTTCCATAAGGTCGTCGAGCTGTTTTTTGCGATCCTCTTCAGTGAGCATATCTGCGTAGAGCATGTTGTTGAACGACAGTTTAACCAGCGAACCATCTATCCCCACGAAAACACCGTTCTGAAGTATCGATGCGATCTGGGGTCTCTGTATCGACACCCATCGCATGAATTCCAGCCATCTCCCCCCCCCTCCGTCGGAAGGAGAAGAAGAGGAAGAAGCGGGCTCGAACTTGAGCGCCGCAGCCTGTTCAGGAGATTTCTTCGAGGTGGAGGGAGCTTGCACGGGAATCGCGGAATCTTTAACTTGCCGCCTCGCGCCGGGAGAAACTATATCGTCTATTCGCGCCAATATCTCACCGATGTTTTTAACGTCGGAGGCCCTGACCATCCTCATAACTCCTATTTCAAGCAACATCTTCGGAAATGCCGAGCGGGAAACGTCTTCAGCTATTCGATACCAGACGTTGAACATCCCAAGCATCTCCTCGGAAGCTCTTCCGGAGACGAGTTTGACGAGCATGGCAACCTCGTCTGGCGGAAGATCGATTCCCTTTGAATCGCCTTTACATTCCGAGATAACCAGCATGTGGCGGATCAGCTCCAGAATCTCGACGGCGAACCTCACCAAGTCTATTCCGAACCTGTAGGCATCCTCGAGCAGGGATAACGCAGAGGCAGAATCACGATTCATGACAGCGCTCAGAAAACCGTAAAGGCGTTTTCGGTCGAGTGTGCCAAGCATCCTTCCGATCACCTCGGAAGTTATCTCATCCCCCGAGAAGGCAATCGCCTGATCGAAGAGCGATTCCGCATCGCGCAGCGATCCGGTCGCCTCGTGCGCTATTATTCTCAAGGCGGAGTCATCCACCTTTACCCCCTCGTTGCCGGCTATCCTTGAAAGCTCCTTCGCGATAAGCGTCGACGGAATTCTCCTGAAATCATAACGCTGGCATCTGGAAAGAATCGTGGCCGGAATCTTGTGCGACTCGGTGGTGGCGAACATGAAGATCACGTGCGCCGGCGGCTCCTCGAGGGTTTTCAGCAGCGCATTGAAGGCGCTTGTGGAAAGCATATGAACTTCGTCCACAATGTAGATTTTATATTTGGCCGACGAGGGCATGTACCTGACCCGCTCGCTTATCTCGCGCACCGCATCGACGCTATTATTGGAAGCGCCATCGATTTCCTGAACATCCATCAGAGTTCCGGAGGTTATCTCTCTACAGTTCTGGCATTCTCCGCACGGCTCGGCATCTACCGGTGAAAAACAGTTGAGCGCCTTGGCCAGAATTCTTGCGACGGTGGTTTTGCCTATTCCGCGGGCTCCGGTAAACATATAGGCATGATGCAACCTTCCCGACTTGATCGCGTTCTTCAAAGTTGTAGTGATGTGGTCCTGCCCCACGACATCGGAAAATTTCTGGGGGCGATATTTTCTGGCCAAGACCTGATATGACATATTTCGCCTCTGTTCTTCTTTAAAAACGCACGACAAGCGCGTGGCCCTTCACACAAAACCGCACGAATAGAAAAAAGAGGCGGCCAGGTTGAACCACGGCGCATTCCAAGATCGGGTACCGTTGCTCCCTTCCGGGCCTGGCGGGGTTCACCGCCTTAAAAGAATCGCATGGGACCCGACCGCCTTTTTTTTGAGAAAACATGCCAAAACAACCTGCAAGTGCGGCTTAAAGCAGATTTGCCGCCTATTGGCAAGAAGTGAAAACCCCATCCAGCAGGATAAAAAGAACTCATAGGTTTATACTATTTATACACAACTTTATCTTTGCCCAACCGATAAGGAAGGTGAAATTGACAGCGTATAGGGTTAGGAGAAAAAATGAGTGATTTCTATCGCATCGATGTCGGAAACACCCCCCCCACCAGCAACGCCTGAACCTGTAGAGCTCGCCGCCAACTTGCCAGCGATTCCGAGTCGCTATCCGTTCAGCAAAGATTTTATGCAGGTATCCAGTTATGAGCAGGGAACTTATCTTCAGTTGCTCTGGGAAAAGTATCTCGATGTAGCGCATAGTCTGGGTTCGAGAGTGGGCCCCACCCCTCTGAATGATCACCTCCTTTCGGTAGGCAATGATCTTTCTCTCATTAAAAAGGTCGATAGCGTGACTCTCAACCCACTTCAACTTCTTGCCCCCGTGATGTTCGGGAATTATGCGATTGGTGAATACAAGCGCATCTCTGAATCTTTGGAATCATGGTTTACTGAATCCTGGGTCAAAAAGCTTGTGGACACTGTGAGCATGATAACAGAGATAAGCTCCAAGATGTTCGCATCAGGAAGTTTTCCAATTTCACCAATTCACAACGCTGTTAGAAAAGTTGCAGAATTACACGAGGAGGCTCAAAAGGAGTCTGACAGCTTTTTTGCATTTCACCAAAAGTTGAACAAGGCGATAAAGTCCACGCTGAATATAATGCAGGTTCCTAACGAAGAGGTGGAAAGGGCGAGGGAAGTGATGATGGTCGGAGCATCGCTCATCCACGATCTTAACAATATAAACACGGCAGTTTTAGGTGCCAGCGAACTAGGCAATTTCTTCCTGAAGAGAGGAAATAATCAGGAAGCCATGGAAAAAATCTTGGAGACGATAGGAATTTTCAAATACGACTATTCAGAATCAGCGGCGAATTTGGCGCTCAGGCTTCTCTCTCCGAGAGGAAGGGATTACGACGTTTCAGTAAGTTTATCCAGCAAAGTCAATCTGAAGTTGCCAAGCAACATGGAGTTCGCATATTTCCGCTCGATATACGAGCTGCTTCTAAACTCGATAAAATACCGCGACCCAAACAAAGCGACAAAAATCGCCAGCATCAGACAGTTCATCAGAGGAAACAACTTCGTCACAACCATTGAGGACAACGGATCAGGAATCGAAAATGTAGAAAGCGCCCTCAACCCCGGAAACCGTTTCCACCAGCACCTCGCTGGTGGAACAGGAATGGGACTGGCCTCCGTATCGAAGCTTGCGCAGCAGCATGGCTGGAATTTCTCCATACATTCCACACCAGGAATCGGAACCATGGCGACGATCGAAATGGGCCTGAAACAACTTCCCATGTTGAGTGCAAATCCCGCGGGTCAGATGTTCAATTCCGGCACTTTCATGCACACTTCACCTAGGACCTCGCCGTTGCCGTTTTCCGCTTCAAATTTCGCAATTACTTCATCCATGGCCTTCGTAAAAACCTGCTGGCTCCATTGAAATATTGTATGCGCCCCCATCCTGGTATATAGGGTGAATCGATGGAAAAATTTCATCCAATAAAGATCGGGACCCTCTCTCTGAAGAACAACCTGATAGCCGCTCCTATGGCCGGGCTCTCAGCGCTACCGTATCGCGTCCTAGCGATGGAAATGGGATGCGCGCTGGCGATGTCTGAGATGGTATCGGCAGAAGGTACGATCAGGGCCGGAGAAAAAACAAAGCGCTACTTCAAAAATGACGAAAGCGTCCGACCCTTCGGACTTCAGGTATTCGGGGCAAACCCTGAAAGCATAGGCAAGTCGATTGAGATGCTCTCTTCCGAGCCAGTCGACCTCTTCGACATAAATATGGGATGCCCCGTGCACAAAGTCTGCAAAAAGGGGGCTGGCGCAGCGTTGATGAAAAATCCCGAACTCGTATCGAAAATAGTAGCCGCAGCAAGAAAGGCGACCGAAAAACCCCTCACCATAAAAATACGCGCTGGCTGGAATTCTAAGTCCATCAACTGCATCGAGATAGCCAAGATAGCCGAGAGCTGTGGAGCTGACGCAGTTGCAATTCATGCTCGGACGCGCGAACAGGAATTTAGCGGCAAGGCCGACTGGAGCCACATAGCCGCGGTCAAATCCGCGCTGAAAATTCCCGTCATAGGAAATGGCGATATCAAATCCCGCCACGATGCTTTGGAGATGATCGAACAGACGCGATGCGACGCAATTATGATAGGACGTGCTGCAATTGGAAATCCTTGGATATTCAGGGCGATACTCGATTCTGACTTCAGTGAGCCCGGTCGCAAGGAGAGGCTGCTCACTGCGACGAGACACCTCGAAATGTTGCGAGAATTTCTTGGCGAACATTCCGCGGCTCTTGCAATGCGATCGATAATATCATGGTACACTAAGGGGATACCGGGAGTGAAGGAATTCATGCGCAATATCCAGAGATCCAAGGGCACAGCCGAAATGAAGAGTTTGATAGATCAATTTGCCGCAAACATTTGAATCTCGGACGGGAAGAACTGCTATGAAAAAACCTGCCGTAACACTGAAAAAGATGTTGGTGGTGGCCACCGCCTCGGAAGCCAGAAGAAATCTGATAACGGATCTCGGAATAGATCCTATTCTGGAATCAGTTGATATAGACGAAAGTGCAATCGCAGGAGAGGGGCTTCACGATTACGTGAGAAGGCTGGCAATATCCAAGGCCTCCGCCGTCATCCCTCCTTCCGCTGAAAGCATAATCGTCTCCGTTGACACTGCGATAGGAATAGAAGATGCTATCGTAGGCAAGCCGTCAGACGAAACTCACGCTATAAAAATATTGAAGGAGCTTTCCGGAAAAACGCATGAGGTATTGAGCTCGATCGCGCTGCGTGATGTTGAATGCAATACTATCGACGTCGAAACCACGCGCACCAAGGTTCGTTTCAACATTTTATCCGATGCCATGATCAGCTGGTATATCTCAACCGGCGAATGGAAAAATCGCGCAGGCGCTTACGCGATACAGGGGAAAGGGATGTCGCTGGTGGAATCCCTGGATGGATGTCTCACTAACGTAATAGGGATATCGATCCCTTCTTTTATCAGGATGATCTCGAAATACACCCTCTGATGGGCAGAGATAAAACTCAAGCGGCGGATGTAAAATCAATTCGCAGTTACGAAGCTCCATTCGTAAATGAATTTATTGCAATCACCATCGCCACTTCTGCCTGCGAGACATTCCCCGTCGACATCTTCGAACGCTCCGGAAATCCTTGCGAAGTATCTGGTCCCCGGCAAGAGTTCCTCATCTGGTTCAAAGGCAATATTGGCAATAGGAGAATTTTCCCTGTAAGATAGCGCGCCATTCACATAATCGCCCTCTTCGGAAAAGATTTCGAAATTTTCATCTTCGAGGATGGACAGATCTACCATGCCGTCGAATACAATTTTTATCGCACGCGATACCGACACGCCCGCCTCGCCGTCCGAAGGGGATGTCATCGCTATTTTTACGCGCCTTGGAAGCATCGTGCGAAAACTCGCAACCATTCCGGGAAAGGTATCGCCATCCTGATAAACTATGGAGTCAAGAATGCATAGCGCATAGACGGCTCCCTCCTTCAACTCATCATATGGTCGTATGGCGAAATTTATTCTATCGTAGGTAGAAACGGCGGCTGGCACGGAAAGCTTGAGGTCGCATATACCTGCAAATAGCCCGTCCCTCTCATCGCTGCTTGTCGAGGATTCTACATCGGCGATGTCGAGCAGAAAGATATTTTTTTCATTCCCTGCGCCGCGTTGAAGCGAGCGCGGAAATTTTATCTCTATCGACACATCCGATCTGACGTGTGAGGCTCCGTTCTCGATGCTAAGCTTCACAGTCTCATACAATCCGCTCTCCGTGTCCGCACGTTGACTCGAAAGGTGATCGAGATCCATCGGATCCATTCCGCACGCAGATGCGATAAGGATCACCAGGAAGAATAGCACAATTTTAATCCCTCTCTTTACGCTCACCTCCATCACGCCCCCCGGTTTTGCAAACTTCAAAGAGCAAAAGGAGTGCCAAAATATTGTCCATTACAAACATTTGATATTATTTAATAAAACCCAAAAAGCCGGAAAAATTCCGCGAAATAGTCAATATAGCGACGCCCTATTTACGAAAAGGATAAAGATGGCAAGCCGATCACTTGTTAACAGCCGGTGGATTTCCGCGAATTATAGGGGCAGAGCTCTTGGCAGAGGTCGCAACCGTATCTCCCTTTCAGGAGTTCTGAAAACCACCCGCCAGCCCTCACCTCACGCTCGATACTGAGGTAGGAGAGACAGTTGCGCGCATCGAGCCTGCGCGGCTCCAACAACGCGAAGGTGGGACAGCTTCTGATGCAGAGATCGCATTCGCCGCATAGATCGGCGACCGGATGATCGGTCGGAATTTCTATATCAGTCATAATCTCGCCGAGCAAAATCCACGATCCAAATCTCTCATTTATAAGCAGCGTATTTTTCCCGATCCAGCCTATCCCCGCGCGGGCAGCCAGCGCTTTTTCGAGGATGGGACTAGTATCGACGCATATCTTAAAATCGGCGCCTGGATTTCTCTTTTCTATCTCAGCCGTGATCTCCTCCAGCTTCTTTCGAATGAAGGCGTGGTACTCAACGCCGCGCGCAAACCTCGCCACCTTTTGGAAGGGATTTCCCGATTCATCTTCTCTTAAACCAGATGGAACTCCACCCTGCTCATCATCAGCCGCAACTACTCCATTTTCGCCATACGGATAGGCGAGGCAGATGACGCTCTTTGCAGATTTTAAAAGGGACTTCGGGTCGCAGCGCATCGCCGGGTTTCGTGCCAGCCACGACATGCCTGCGATCCTCCCGCTGGATATCGCCCCCTCGAGTCCTGAAATCTCCTCGACGGGATCCGCAGAGGTAACGCCTACGGCGCAGAACCCAAGCTCGAGCGCCCTGTTTTTTATGATTTCCCTCATTCCCCTCTCCTCGGGGGAAACAAACCGTCTGCATCCCCAATGTAAGATATTGATCTTATTAACTTTATGAACAAAGTCATTCAAAATATCTTGCGATCTAGGGAGACAAACCGTTTCTCTCCCCCGAAATGACTCCCCCGAAATGACGAAACATTTGGCAATGATGAGCCGATAACTTATCATGGGAAGGACCATTTGAAAAAATATGTCCATTGAGAAAATAAATGCCCAGATGGTGGGGCTCCCCCCATCCTGGATGAGCCGCATGGTCTCAAAAAGCGGCGCCTTCGGTAATGCCGAAGAGATAAAGAAGATACTCGGAGAACCGATTCCACAGATCGTCGACCCGAAGGATCTCCCGCCCGAACTTGCCGCCTTTTTCGCACCGAAGGGGCTTCTCGACAGGATTCGCAAAAAGCTCGCGATGATATCGCGAAAAAAAGGGGGCAAGATACTCCCTGCAAAAAACACGATCGCATCAGTCGACGATGAGGACAACGTCTATGTAGGTGTCGATTTTCTGGCCCAGTATGGGGACGACGAAAATCTCATCGCTGGCATCCTCGCCCACGAGTGGGGCCATATGATGAGCGATTTACCGAAAAACGTGGACTGGTCGAATATGAGCTATGAAGATCTCCATGCGATCAGGCGCGATGAAGAGGGTGACGCCGACGGCTTCGCGGGGCGAGCGATGTTCCTGATGGGATACTCGATCGAGTCGATGATAGAGTTCCTAGCCGAAAATGACAGGCGCCGCAAAGAAAAGAAACTCCCCTGCCACAAATATCACAACCACGCCACCAGACGCGCGATTCTCAAGGAGTCATATGAAGCGGAAAAACGCGCGATGGAAGTGGCGCGCCGGCTCTTCTTTTCAGGAAAAAATACGACAGGTCCCAAGATAGGCAAAATCATCGGAGCTGGGTGAAAGCTTGTTATCTGAGATATTCATTTGTAAAAATAACAAATCAATCTAGCTCTTCTAAAAATAGATTACGATCTAATTTTACATTCATTTCTGTTTTGATGGCGTTCCCCCTTCGTCGACCGGGCGCACTTCGCCTCCCTATCCGTCGTCATAAATCAGTCTCTTTCATCTGATTTGGATGTCCTCCGTTGTCGGCCTCCAAATCAGGAAAGCGATCTGATTTATGACTTCCGAATACGGTCGGTCTCGTGAACGCGCCAATGTCTCCTTCAGTGGAACCCCATCAAAACCGTGAAAATCAAATACTGCACACCTTAAATAACGGAAAAGAAGAGGCGCAAGGGTTCCCTCTTTTCCGTAATGCATACAATCTTTATTGGGTTTGAACAGGGTAGTTGTAGATGCAATACTTGTAAGGTTTAATTACAATACTTTATTTCGTAACCCTGCATATCCAATTCATATAATCCTCCGTTGAATCCACAACTGGGAGGACTAGAAATTCGGGCACTTCATAGCTGTGATTTTCAATTATGAGATTTTTAACTTTGTCCACCAACTTCTCCTGCGTCTTGATCATGAGGAGATATTCCTGATCTGAATGTATCTCGCCTTCCCATTCGTACACAGAATTTATCTTGGAAACTATCTGTACGCAGGCTGCACACCTTTTGGAAACGAGGAGCGACGCCAGAGACTTCGCTTCGCGCTCGGTATTCGTAGTTGTCATTGCAACAACGGCTTCGGCCATTTTCCACTCCTTTATCGTCACGACTTTAAAAGAGGAAACCACCTCGGTACTTTCTTCATATACGATAAATATTTATCCCCATATCTATCCACCAACGCGGGCTCCTCGCAAAATACGACCCAGAAGTGCATACAAAGTATCATAACCACTGCATATGCGAACATGGCAATTTCGGAGATGAAGATCGCTTCGCCAATCAGTGCCACTGCGATACCGAGCAGAAAGGGATTTCTAACATACCTATAAGGACCAGTCGCTACGAATTTGTGATGGCTGTCATAAGGAATCGGTTTACCTGAGATGGGCAGAAAGAGGAGCAGCGTACAATAGACGGCGAAGATGAGGCCCGCTGCCATGCAAACGATTCCAAGATATCGCATCGCGCCGATATCGAGCGGAGGAAGTATGCCGGAAAACTGCATCGCCACCCATGGGCCGGCGATCAGGGCCCCCAGCATGAAAAGAGTCCCCCAGACTATCGTTTTAAATACGAACACAATTTCACCAGCTTTCCTCGAAGCAGCCAAGCGCCATCACTGCACCCGCTAATGGTAGGTCCGAATGGGATTGGTATCAATTGGGAGGCAGTCAGGCAATCTAAAAATCCCCATAATGAGGCCGGTGGTTATCGTAATGGCGATCGCTTAGTCCCCCGGCCTCTATAACGCTTCTCAGCTCGGAGAGCTTTCCCTGCCACCTAAGGTCGCCGGAAAGAAGGGAATCGGCCTTGTCCATGAAGCCGATGGCGAGCTCGGGCCGGTCGAGGTGGAAATAGACGAGCGCCAGAGAATAATAGGCTATTCCGTTGGTAGAGTCTATCTTCACCGCATCGCGAAAGGAACTGGCAGCCAGATCGAGCTCGCCGCGATCCATCAGATTCTTACCCTTTTCCACCAGCTGCATCGATGCGTTCCTTTGCGGAGTAGCGACAGAATCGGCTGAAGGAATTCTCGAAGGCTCCATGACCTCGCCTCTACGTTTCTCATCGGGAACTTTTTTATAAGATGGCTTGGATCTCTTCGCACAGGATGAAATAAAAACAGCAAGCGCAAGCACGACTGCTATGCAGCTATATCCGCAAATCGATCCAGTGAATTTTAGAAATTTTCCTGCCGCCCGCTTATGAGAGATATTTCGCTGCATTGTTTTGACGGTTCCGTCCCCTTTATGAAAGCCTCGTACACCGACTGCGGGCAGCTGCGATCGGCAAGTCCGCCCGTCACCTTGTCAACTTTTACCAGAACGACATCCTGCGGACCAGTAAAATCTCCAGAACCTTCCGGCTCGACTCTCTTCATGAAATCCGTCCAGATGGGAAGGGCCGCGCGACCGCCGCTCATCTTCATCTCGGCGTTATCATCGTAACCGACCCACGAAAGCGCGAGCAGGTTGGGAGTGAAACCAACGAACCACGCGTCCTTGTAGCTCGAGGTAGTCCCCGTTTTGCCCGCAGCTACAGCGGTAAATCCGCGGGCTCTCGCGCCTGCTCCTGTACCGCTGTCCATGACCCCCTTCATCAGATGCGTGGTAAGATAGACCGGCGCCGGATCAAAGCTTCGCTTCATTCGGATCTCTTTTCGCTCCAGGACCTGCCCCTCCTTGGTCATCACGCTTATGATGGAGATCGGAGATGTCCTTATTCCCGAATTGGGGAAAATAGTATAAGCGCTGGCAAGCTCCATCGGAGTGAGCTCGAACGAACCGAGTGAAAGCGACGGAACCGCCATGAGTTCGCTGGTGATGCCGGCATCGCGCGCGCTCCTGACTACATTTTCCAAACCTGCGTCGATGGAGAGCCTGGCGGTAGCTATATTAAGGCTCTGCTCGAGAGCACGCCGGAGCGTCACGGTCCCATGCTCCTTCCTGTTATAATTCGAAGGACTCCACATCTGCCCGCCTGACTTCACCTCGAAACTCCTGTCCTCGATAAGAGATGCCGGGGTAAACTTCATCCGACTACGCGAAGGATCGAGCGCGGTCAGGTAGACGAAGGGTTTAAAGGTAGAGCCCGGCTGGCGCATCGCCTGAGTACATCTGTCGAACTGGCTCTCGCCGTAGTTGCGCCCGCCAACCAGCGCCTTCACGTACCCCGTCGATGGCTGCATGGCTATGAGGCAGGCCTGCAAAAGCCCCTCATGCTCCGCAGGAAGTATATTCGCATAATCCTTCTCCAGCGCGACGAGATCCTTTGAAACGGATTCCTCCGCGGCGAGCTGATAAAAAATATCCAGAGTGGTAAAAATCTTTAACCCCTCCGTCTGGAGCACCGAGGAGGGATAGAAATCAGAAAGCTGCCTCTTCACGAAATCGATGAAGTAAGGAGCAATTCCCGCCTTCTCGCGCCTTTTCGGCGTCACTATTTTTTCCGCTATCGCCGAATTGTACTCCTCAATGGATATAAGCGACTCATTGAGCATGCGCTTTAAAACAAAATCACGACGCTCCTTCGCACTTTCCGGATTAGTGATGGGATTGTATCTACTCGGAAGCCTTATCATCCCAGCGAGAAGCGCACATTCCCCCGTTGAAAGCTGACCCACGTTTTTGCCGAAGTAGAGCTTGCTCGCTTCGGCAACGCCGGAAACAGAAGAGTATCCGCGCTGACCTAGATATATCTCATTGAGGTACGCCTCGAGGATCTCCGCCTTCGAGTGTTTCTTCTCGATGCGAGTCGCGATCAACATCTCATTGAATTTTCTGATGAAGGATTTCTTGGAGTGGAGAAAGAAATTTTTTACGAGCTGCTGCGTCAGCGTCGAACCGCCCTGCGCTATCCTCATAGATTTCAAATTGACGAGCGCAGCGCGAACGATTCCAAACGGATCGACTCCGCTGTGCTTGAAAAATCTCTCATCCTCGATGAGGATTACCGCCTCGATCAGATTTTCAGGGACCTCCTGGAGGGTGACCACGGTCCTATCCTCCATCTTCTCGTTGAATATAGAAGCTACCTCCTCCGGTTCAAGCCTGATCAGCGGGAGCGTTTCGCCGCTCGACATATTCGATATTGAAATTATCTTGTCGCCTCCGGTGCGGATATCTATCGGAAAGCCCTTGAATGACTCACCCGGATACTCAAAATCATGGAGATATATTTGGAGAGAGTTTCCCTTTCTAAAAAATTCCCCAGCTCCTTTTATGTCGCTGTTCACGTTGCGATAGCCGAGCCTGTCAAGCTTGGCTATTATGTCATGCTCCTTTGTATTGATCCCTGGATAGAGATACTCCGCATCGGAATAAACGCGCGAGGGGAGGTCCCATTTCCTAGGACGGTCGAACTTTTCGGCGATCTCCTTGTCTATCGAGCGAAAATGGTAGAATATCGCAATCAGCGCCACGATTGAAAGCAGCGCGAGGAGCTTGGTCACCTTCCATGCGAATGACAGCTTCTGACGTAGGGTTCGACGGCGCTTCGAAACGGGTTTCTCGCGCCTGCGAAGATATGAACTGCGGTAATTTTTATAACGTGGCATCCGAATTCCCAGACCCGCAAGAGGTCAGTGGCTTTCAAAACCGCCGCCCACCATTAGACGGCCCCTAACTTCCAATAATCTTTTAATTACAAAGGTTTATGAGCTTTGTCCAGAAGTAATAATATCCCGTATTTTGTCAGACGGAGCAAAATTTTAACTTGCTCCGTCTGACAAGCGGAGAAGCGGAGAATTTTAATTTGCTCCGTCTGACGGAAAGGTCCCACCTCCAAGCAAGCGCGCCCTGCCGAGCACACGAAAGAAAAAAGGCCTCCCTTACGGTCGGCCATTTTCTCTGTCCCAAACCCCTTACACAAATGGGCCATCTTCTCTCCGGTAAGAAGACAACCCACAAATTTCATTCTCTCATCCATGACACCGGTCTCCTTCCACAGCATATCCACCTCCTTTTGGAGGAAGACATACCAGAAAGTGTAAACCATGTGCCCGGAATCAAGTGTTAACTATTTTCCCGGAACGTACCTTTGTTGCGGAGAGGGGGGGATTCGAACCCCCGGACCTCGTGAAAGGTCAACAGTTTTCAAGACTGCCGCATTCAACCGCTCTGCCACCTCTCCCCTTTCAGTACCAAATCACAAGGAACGAAAAATCATCAAACCTTTCAGGATCGTTTTAAGTAACCTCTGAAAAATCAGCAAATTCAGGGCGTCTCTAAAAACTATGCGCTTGTCATCCCCGCAACGACCGTGACTGGGAAAAACAGAAGCTAGAAGCGAGAGGCTAGAAGCTAGAAAAACCTCGCCTGTAGAAATCTCGCTTCTCACTTCTAGATTCTAGCTTCTTGATGTTTTGGTCGATGGTCAATTGTCCATGGTCGAAGTTATTGTTGTAGCTAGCTTTTCAGAGGTTCCTTAAAACAAAATTTATTTCCATATCCCACTCGCATCAGGAGGAGTTGTAGGCAATCGCTAGTCCCTTTACTTTTCACCCCAAAAACGGTATGTCGGTATAATGAGCTGGAAACGACTATCTGCCTGCATTTGCCATTTTTTTGACCAAGGGATAGCCCCGATTCGCATAATACCAAATTGAGAAAGAGCCCAGATGCGCATTCATACAAAAAAGCATAGAATAATCAAGGGTTAAGATGCTGCAATCCGCCCTGTTTTAGGGTGGCATCGATTTTGCTTTATTCGACGTATGGAGTTTAACTCAGGAGGCTGATATGAAAAAGATATTTCTGGGAATGATGGCGATCACGATCGTCCTGTCATTTGCCGCCTGTCACGATCGTATCAACGGCCTGTTCCTTGGTAGCGCAGATGAGGTGGGTGAAGTAAGTGAGGTAGGTGAAGCAGGTGAGGCAGGTTCCCCCGTTACCCCACCGTCACCAGAGCCTGGAAAATATCTCTCTCTCAAAAGCGTTACATTTGGCAGTAGTCGTCATTATGATGGAAACGGCAGAGAAATCCCAAACCCTCATTACAGGGATGTCATAACTTTTAATTACGATGCTAGTGGTAGGCTAATAAAAACTGACCTAAGCCGACTACCAGCGGACCCCCGATCCGGATTGAAAATATCGCAGATGAATTTTACATATTATGATAACGATAGAATAAAGGAGATAGAGAGTTATCTCGAACATTCATTTGAAGATACAAACGGGGATGTGAAAATGATTGAGAAAGGGATAGGGAAGCTAGCGTACAGTTATTATGAAGATGGGAAACTCCATGAGGTTATTTTTAATCATCAAACTCATGGGCCTTACAGAAAAATTTCAGTGACCTACCAGAATGGAGTCGCGACATGGCATTTGTATTACCGCAATAAAGATAACAACTGGGTAGAAATGGGGCCGAGCAAAGGAGGTTCCGATCAAGATTTAATGGGGGCCATAACTGATGGGTGTGGTACGACCAATACCGACACACCAAAAAATTTTTTCGAAAGAACCATCGAGTATAATAGCGAAGGATTTCCTAAAAAAGATTCATACTATAGCTTAGCCAGCGGTGTTCCGCTGTTATTCGGAATACCTAGTAAGATGATATCCGAATACAAATATGATGATGATATGAGGCTCTCAAGTATTTTATCTATCCCTGAACCAGACAATAACCCTACTGCAGACTCGATCAACCGAACTACCTCACACACTATTTTCAATAGATCATCAAAAGATGGGACACTAACTGACAAAACAACCCAGTTAACGGTTAAAACATATGATATCAGTACTGGAGGGATAGACCTCAAGTCTAAATGCAAAATCTTAAAGGTCGTCAAGAGGAATTCGAGCGGCGCAATCCTTGAGGAAGAGCTAACCTCCTTCGATGGTGCCTGTCGTCCATCACCCGATGGCATAAGTGAAAAAAAGACTATAACGTACGAATATACGTATAGTGATGTTGAACCCATAATGCCGCCGATCAATAAGATAAGCACAAGCATGTTCCCTACCACTACGCTCTATGGTGTAGATGAACCAGCTTTGATATTTGGGAGATGGGATGGCCTTACTGAAAGTGTGGACCTTATTAGTTATTGTCAATTGCTAGCTATATCTCAAAAGAGTAACTAATTCGAACTCAGGAGGATGGTATGAAAAAGATATTTCTAGGAATGATGGCGATCACGATGGCCCTGTCGTTTACCGCCTGTCAGGATGGATTAGACAATATAATTTTAGACGGCGTCGGCGGACTAAACCAGTCCTGCCGCGACAGCGACCCACCCTGCGACAGCGATCTCGTCTGTACAGGTGGAGTATGTCTAAGCAGGATAGTGCCTCCACCTCCCCAAAAACACAAAGCTCTGAGCAGGATAGATTACTACACTCTCGACGCATCAAAGAATATATTGCATGGTGCAATTGAGATCTCATACGATGAGGAAGGACGTCTTGTCGCCGCCAAGGAGAGTTTAGGTGAAAGAGGCGATGAAACACTGTCTCCAGTCGAAGGAATAAAGTTTGAGTACGACACAGAGAACAGGCCAGTAACTGTAAGTCACCATGTCGGCCCAGAAGATACTCTCACAAAAAAGGTACTATTGACCTACGGCAGAGAAGGAGTGATTGAGAAAAAAGAAGCACAAGACAGCGAAGGAAAAACTATTACCAAAATAACTTATAGACCGGAATTTACGGAGGCCTCTGAAAATGCGATGGTAAAAAAACTTATTGCGGTTTTCAATTCAGACGAGAAAGCCACGCAGGGGATATCCGGTCATGTACTCCAAGGCAACAGTATAGATGCATTAGCTGTAGTAGACCCTCCTTATATATTCCGCCCCCTACTAGGGACAGGTATTCGTGATAATAATTTAATTGAACTGCGTATTCCAAAGGAGTCATTACTACCCAAACTACCCAACGGGAAAACATCGAGGCCTCAATACCAAGTAGAATCCAGCGACAACCTGTATATTGACAGGACTGTACCAATCGATATTAAACCGCTGACGCCACCGCTAAAGATACCACCTCGAGAACTCCATATGTGCGACATCTGCACCGGAAGCGGCACGCTGACGCCACCGCTAAAGATACCACCTCGAGAACAGTGGGTAGAATTCAGCGACTCAGGGCTTCCGGTTCAATTCGCAGATGGCTACCTTAAGGTAAATGATATAGTCAACGTTATCCACTATGATGAAGAAACCAGACTCTCCAAAATAACAACATTATTAACATCGGACAAAGTTGAAACAGTTCTAGAGGCCGGATATTCCCCTGAAGGGAGGCCAGTCGCCGTATCTGAATGGGATAATAAAAAGAAGTTTCATATCGTACCGACTTTTGATGAACAAGGCGTATTAGTAAAGGAAGACATCAAGGAAAATGAAAATCTTAGCAACCATGAACAGAGGATTTTTCAATACATAGAACTCGATAAAGAACCAATAACACCTCCGATAGCGTGGATACAATCTATAATGGATCATTCATCGACGCTCTATATCGATACTCCCGAGAAGCTATTTGGCAGATGGATGTTCATATCGGTAGAATAGCGATCAAATATCGCACGCAAAAACCCTCCGCCGATGGCGGGGGTTTTTTATTTGCAAGTTACGAGTCACGGTTGTTAATCACGCCTTTTTGCGCGCCATCCTGAATATGAATAGAGCGAGCGCCATGAATATCGCAAAGGAGGCGATCTGGCCTGAAGCCCCCGTCAATTCAAACCCGATCCCCTTCGGCTTTCCGAGGAAGAATGCGTAGAAGGCTATCGCAACTCCCATGATCCCTTCGCCGGCGATGAGGCCGGAGCTAAACAGCAGCCCCTGATCCTTGGCATCTTCGGCGAGGCTCTCCTTCTTGCACCTGATATAATCGACGACCCTTCTGATAACTCCTCCGATAAATACAGGCATCATCGTCGAGAGGGGAAGGTAAATTCCAACTGCGAAGGCCAGAGATTTCAATCCGACGAGCTCGGCCACGAGCGATATCGCCGCACCTATGAATACAAGCCCCCACGGAAGATTTCCCTGTAGAACCCCTTCCACCACCGTCTTCATAAGAGTCGCTTGCGGAGCCGGAAGCTCTGCGGAACCGAACGTAAACGCCTCGCCGAGAAGCCATACCGCTGCGGCGATGAAAAACGCGGAGCATACCGCACCGAAGATTTCCGAAAACTGCTGTTTGGCAGGAGTCGCTCCAATGATATATCCGGTTTTCAGATCCTGCGAAATATCCCCTGCTATGGAAGCGGCCACCGCCACGACCGTTCCGACCGTCAGGGCTGCAGCCTTTGCGGAGTCATCCGTCCAACCGAGAAGAGCAAAGAGAAACGAGGTGCCAAGCAGCGCCACTATCGTCATCCCCGATGTAGGGTTGGATGTAACACCAACCATCCCCACGATGCGGGAACTCACTGTGACGAAGAGAAATGCGAAGGCTGCGATGCATATCGCAGAAAGAATTCTTATAATTATACCTCCTCCGGCACCTATGATATGCGGCATCGCAGCGATAGCTATTATTACGAGAAGAGCGCCGCCGAATACGATTATCATCGGAAGATCGCGGTCGGTTCTAAGCTGACTTTCTCTCAAGCTGCCGCGTTTGGTAAGTTCCGCAAGCCCTACCTTCAGAGATGCGTACATCGTCGGAATAGACTTGAGCACCGTTATTATTCCCGCAAACGCCACCGCCCCCGCGCCGATATATCTGATATATCTCGTCCAGATTTCATCCGGCGACATCTCTATAATAGGTTTCACCATCTCCGGAAAAAATGGGACCGTAAACCCCTCGCCGAACGTGGCAATAAGCGGGATTAGAACGACCCAGGAGAGGAGGCCGCCGGCCACCATCACAGAAGCTATTTTGTAATTAAGGATGAATCCGACGCCAAGAAGCGCGGGCGAGGTCTCAAGCCCTATCACAGCCTTTCGCAAAACGGGGATCGCAACCGAAACATGCGCAGATATCACCTTCAAAAAGCCTAGAATCGCCTTGTAGATAGCGCCGACGCCGAGGCCTAGAAATACGCTCTTGGCATGCGTGCCGCCGGCCTCCGCAGCTATAAGAACCTGTGCTGAAGCTGTTCCTTCCGGATAGGGAAGATTTTCATGCTCCTTGACTATCAAAAACCTGCGAAGCGGAATCATGAAGAGAACTCCGAGGACCCCTCCGAAGAGGGCCAGAGTTCCTATCTGAAAAATAGAGGGTGAAAATCCCCATAGAAACAATGCGGGGATCGTAAAGATGACTCCCGATGCCAGCGAAGATGAGGCCGAACCAGTCGTGTTGACGATGTTAGCCTCGAGTATTCCGGTGTGCCCGAATATCGGTCTCATCATTCGGAAAAATGCCACTGCTATCACCGCAAGAGGGATGGAGGTCGATATGGTAAGCCCGACTCTCAAGCCTAGATACGCATTGGCCGATCCAAAGAGAATCCCTAGGAGAACACCTATAACGATGGATTTGAGGGAAAAATCTTTCAGATGGGTATCTGCCTGAACATAGGGTTTGAATTCCTGCATCGAAATCCTCCTTGATAGATATGTTTATTAAAATTCCGGGGACTGACGTCCAGAAATTTAATAGATGTCGATGGGCTAGCAAAGTCTCAATTTATTAACAATGATAAACATCAATCACCCCTTATCGGTAAATGCATATGGAAGCATCCGACGGCCACCCCATATCGAATTGGAGATCTCAGTTTTAATTTCCTGAATTCAGACTCTGTTAATTGAAACATGAAATGAGCTGGAAACCTTTCGATATTACGTTTCACAGCCTTGTTGAGATTGAAAGTCTCGACTTCGTACAACTCAGCCAAATCTCTATCCAACATGACCTTTTGCTCCCGAATAAAACAGATTTTTCTTTCGATCTTCTCCGGAGCGATCAATGTGGTTTGTGACATATCACCCTCAATTTGATATTCCAAATTGGAATGTCAAGACTGTATATCTTTGATATGTATACACATATCTCTATATGAAACTATTTCAGCGCCCGTTCACAATGCAAGATATTTGGCAGCTGCACCGCCAAGCTGAACCTTAAAATCGGTTATGATGACAGATACAAAAAACATCTTAGAGAACAATGGAATTTATGGATATTAAGACTCCGGGGACACGTACAGATACATGTCCCCGGAATGATCAATCGATATTCAAGATATGGATCAGTGTCCCCATCTTGAAGGAGGTTTCTTGGCACCGCCTGACGGCGAAGCGGTCATATCTTCAACATCAGCAGGGGGTATCGGCGCGTAAGGAGCTGCTGTTGCAGCCGGAGCCTGCATGGTTTGAGAAGCAGCCTGAGCTGATCCCGCACCAGCGCCATAGCGCGACGGAAGATCCTCTATTCTTATGGTTCCCGGAGGAAGGGCCACGGGCTCATCCCATCCGGATGGAAGGTCTGAATGACGGCCGGTATATTGCGCCCCCGAGGATGGAGGGGCGGGGGTTGGAGGCGGAGGCAGGGACGCCGACGACGGGGCTGGCGGCGGAGCGTACATAGGATTTACAGGAGCAGAACGCGTATCCCCTCCCTCGTAGGAAGATCCGCCGGAAGGAGCCAAAGGGGCAACTCTTCCAACCGCACCGGAGACAGAACAGTCGCATGGACACATACACCCTGCATTTTGGGCCAAAAGATTTGCGGGAAATAAAAGCAGATACAGAAGAACGGCGGTCGAAAAGAAAATTATGGATTTCATGATCCCCCCTGTCTTGTTGCCGTTTAGCCTATCATATTCTGAACAAATGACAACCCACTTGGTAAAAACCGTGACTGGTTACTCGTAACTCGTGACGATTGACAATGGACCATAGACCATTGACCAGCTGCGATCGATGGTTTTATTCGATGGCCAATTGTCCATGGCAAGTGGCCGCCGCTCCTTCATCTTATAAAATCACCCACAGCATCGAGCAGCTTTTCGATATCCCCTTCATCGTTGAAGATATTTATAGCGACGCGGATGTTGCCGCCTCTGTAGGACACTAAGATTTTCCTGTTGCTGAGGTATGAGACCAGCTCTTTGCTTTTCTCTCCAACTGAAAAAGATGTGCTAGCAGACCTTTCATCGGGGTCTGCGACTGGAGATACTATCCTCACCGGAAGCTTGGAAAGCCCTCTTATCAGGATGTCGGAAAGGCTAAATATCCTCTCGCGCATCCGACCAAAGTCTATCGAACTCATGTATTCAAAGGCCGCACCGAATGAATTTATGCCCTGAAGATTTGAACTGCCTATATCGAACTGCGCCGCCGAGTCATAAATTTCAGGATGGGCGTTTTTTTCGGTGTATATGAAATCCCCCTCGTCCGGATGAACAGAGAGCCATCCGGCTATCGGAGTCGGAAACCTTTCGCGAAACTTTTCAGAGGTGTAGAATATCGCCCCAACAAGCCCCGCCATCCCCCATTTATGAAGTGACGCGCTCATGGCATCTATGTGCATTCTCTCGACATCTATCGGAAAGATAGGAAACCCCTGCGTAGCATTCACTATGAAGAGAATGTTTCTTTTCTTCAGTTCTGCGCCGAGCTTTGCCAGATCCTGACGAAATCCTGTCGCATATTGAACATATGATGTAACGACCGCCATGGTATCTTCATCGACGAGCGAGAGGATTGATTCGATGGAATACCTGGATGAAACCGGTGAAACATATTTCATCTCGGTTCCGATATATTCAAAAGGGACGGTAGTAGCTGGAAATTCATCGAGCATCGAAACCACATTGTATTTTTTGCAAGCATTGTTTTTCAGCGACAAGGCTATCATCGACATCGAGAGGGAGGTATTCTGCATGAACGCCATATCGCCAGGCTTTGCGTTGATGAGCTTGCCTACGCCTGCGTAAAGTTCGCGTTTCTTTGCGATATCCTCCTGCCAACCGACGTCGCCATGCTGATTCAATTTACGATATTCCGAAACCATGCGCTCGAAAACAGGAGTCGGGATGGGAGACATTCCGGCACTGACAAAATAGACGACATTTTCAGCGGCGGGAAAATCTTTTCTGATCTTTTTCCAGTCCGTCATGTCAGTTCCTATTTCTGATCGCCGATTCAAAATCGTTCAGGGCCTTCTCTGAAAGAGGATGCTCAGCCAAAGCGCCGAGCACATCCGCCGATGCAGTAATGTCATGCGCTCCGGCAGCCATCGCCTCAGAGCATTCCGCGGAACTTTTGAGGCTCGCAGCCAATATCCTGAGATCCAGTGAAGACCTGTCGATTGCATTTCGCATCGACTCTATCGCTGATATTCCATCGACCGGAGATAAGGGATCGCCTGCAGCATGAAATTTAGAGATCCGGCTTACATAAACTGCTACGTGCTTAGCACCTGCGGCGGCCGCGGCAATAAGCTGTGCATCACTGTAAACCGCAGTCATGCAGCAATCGACCTTGTCAGATATTTTTGATGCGAGCTTGAAATACGCCGGCGAAGCCGGAAGTTTTATTATGACCTGCCCTCTGGATATCATGGCTATCTCCATAGCCGCCGACTCGAAATCGCGCTCTTCCGTCGTATCGATCTGGTAATACACCGGTCCCCGACAGATATCGCATATATCCGAGAGCGCTTTTCTCCATTGAAGCGGCTGCTTTGCCATGAGAAGTGGATTCGTAGTCACTCCGGCGACGTATCCCATTTCAAGAGCCCTGATCACTTCCGACTTAATCGCTGAGTCTATAAATATTGACATCTCCTGCTCCTTTTTTTCCGTGGAACACGTTGGCATATGTTCCATATTCAATCGTCACCGTCGTTACCGGATCCCCGCGGTACTAGGCAGGAATCTCATTCCAAGCGTTATCCTTAATCCTTGCATCTCAATCCTTAACTCTGCATTCAAAATTCTATGCCTTCTCGCGCATCGACGCCGATGGCGTAGTAGTGCTTGACCTCGCGCATCTCCGTGACAAGATCCGCACGCTCCTTAAGCTCATCAGGAGCACCGCGACCTGTAAGTACGATTTCTACATTTTCAGGTTTCATATCCAAAACGGCAAACAGATCACGCAGCGATATGAGTCCGAAATCGACGGCGACATTTATCTCGTCGAGGATAATCATGTCTGCCGAAGACTTTAATATAGCATCCCGTGCAATCGAAAAACCATTTTGCGCTGCAGCGATGTCGCCCGGATCAGGGTTTTTCTTATCGACAAAATTTTTACGGCCAGCTTGATCGACCCTAAAAAGATTTTTATGAGCCCGTGCAAGAGTCGCCTCTGCAGAGCCCGGATCATTTTTCATAAATTGAATCATGTGAACCGAAAGTCCTCGCGCCACCGCCCTCATCGCGAGCCCCAAGGCCGCGGTGGACTTGCCCTTGCCGTCCCCGGTGTATAACTGAATGTACCCTTTAGAAAGAGCCATCACAACCCCCTGTGTAAATATTCATACTCGAGAAATAAAAACCATTTGGATCATCATAAAATTTAAGACTTTGGCTGTTCCTTTATCATCTCGATCAGCTTCGGAATGACTTTGAAGATGTCGCCCACTATCGACAGGTCGGCCACATCATGAATAGGAGCGTTGCGATCTTTGTTTATGGCGATTATGAATTTTGAACCGCCCATCCCGGATATGTGCTGGATCGCTCCTGAAATGCCGCAAGCTACGTAGATATCAGGATGCGTCGAATGCCCCGTCTGCCCGACCTGATGCTCGTGGGAAATCCAGCCTGAATCGACAGCCGCGCGCGATGCGCCGAGCCTAGCCCCGATCAAAGAAGCGAGCTCCTTTAGGATTTCAAAACCCTCTACCCCTTTCATGCCGCGCCCGCCCGACACGACTATCTTTGCAGATTCAAGCCCTGCCTCTACAACATCCTTTCTGGTTATATCCAGTATGCGGCTCATGACATTGACCGGTGAAATTTTTGCGTCGAAAAATTCTATCTTTCCGACGCGCTTATACTTTTTCGCAGCTGACAAAGGCATCGCCCCGGGCCTGACGGTAGCCATCTGCGGTCTGTGCTTTGGACATACTATGGTGGCCATGACATTTCCACCAAATGCCGGGCGCGTCTGAAGGAGCAACCCCTCCTCCGTGTCAAAATCAAGCGCCGTACAATCGGCGGTAAGCCCTGTGACAAGCCTATTCGCCACTCTAGGAGCAAGATCGCGCCCCAAGGGAGTCGCTCCAAACAGCAGGATATCCGGGAGGGTGGACCTCGCCATCGCGGATACCGCTGACGCGTAGCATCCGGTTTCGTACGTATCGAATAGCGGATCTTTCGCTACGATAACCCTGTCGGCGCCGGCCTCTGCCAGCTCCGATGCCAAATCGGCATTACGAAAACAGGGGAAAAAAGCGACTATTTCACGAGGGGACTTTGAAGCGATCTCCGTCGCTTTCGAAATCAGCTCGAGGACAACCCTGCTTATTCCGCAGGATGAAGCCTCAACAAATATGGCTATGGGAGCCGCGGCTCCGCAAACATCCTTCCGCATCTGCTGGTTCATAAAATCTTCCTCTCCAGCAAGGCCGAAAAAATTTTGCCGGCCAATTCCGAGGGGGAACCGTCACACACCCTCCCCTCTCTTCCAAGTCGCGGAGAAAACATTTTTTTCACTCTGGTGGGAGAGCCGGAAAGGCCTATCATTGAAGGATCGGCGCCAACATCTGCCGCGTTCCAAACCTCTATTTTTTCGGACCCGCACGCCCCAGCGATACCTGAAATGCTGGCATACCGCGGAAAATTCGCATTTTTGGTGACGGTCACAAGCGCGGGGAGGTCAAACTGAAGCCTTCTTATGACATCTCCAAAGTCCGATGACGCTATTGCAAAACCATCGTGCAGCTCAAGCTTCTCAACGCACGTCGCCTGAGGAATCCCCAGAAATTCGGAGAGCTGCGGCCCTGTCTGTGCGGTATCTCCGTCGATAGCCTGCCTGCCGCACAAAATCAGGTCAAACGGGGCAAGTTTTTTAACGGCGCATGAAAGCGAATAGGCCGTCGCCCAGGTGTCGGCTCCGGCGAATTTTTTATCGCAGAGTAAAATTCCCCTGTCAGCCCCTATCGCCATCGCCTCGCAAAGCGCACGCCTGGCCTGAGTGGGCCCCATTGAAAGAGCCACAACTTCGGCTCCGACTGATTCGCGCAGGCAAAGGGCCAGCTCGAGGGCGTTTTTATCCTCCGGGTTGATGACAGAGGGGAGCCCCTCCCTGATGATAGTCCCGCTTACGGGATCCACCCTCACATCATTTGATGAAGGAACCTGCTTTATAGTAACTATTATGCGCACGGACAATGACATCGCAGGAAGAGGAGACGAAATCAAGCAGTCACTGCTTAAAAATTTCCTTAACCAAAATTATCGCGATGAAGATCAGCGAAATCCCGAATATTCTTTTAAGCGTATTTTTTGAGATATGGAGCATCAGTTTTGCGCCTGCTATCGAACCGATTATAATGCCGGGCAGAAGCCCGATCGCTGGCAGAACGACCCAGCCTCCCGCAACGATATGACCGATAAGGCCGCCAACGGCCGTTATGCCGACCATCAGTGCGCTGGTACCTATGGCGATATCGACGGGAACCGCAAAGAGGATAGCGAGCATCGGCACGGTGACCATCCCTCCACCTATGCCTACCAAGCCGCTGGCTGCACCGGCAGCGAAGGAAAGCGGAAAAGCCGCAAGCAGATTTATATAATATTCCTCGCTGCCAAGCCTTCGCTTCCAGATGAAAACACCGTTTTTTGCTAGGCTCCTGCGCGGCTTCAAAAAGGAACTTACCATCATCGACAAGCCGGACAAAAATACAACCGCGGCAAGAATTGCAGTAAGTTCTCTCCCGGAAATATTCCCGGCAAAATACCCACCGAGGAAACCTCCGGCGAAGTTAAAGGTCACCAATACCATGGCGAGTTTCCAATCTATCTTGCCGCTGCGCCCGTATATCAGAGTCGCCCCTGTTGAGAGCACCGCTATAAACAGAAGGCTGTTGGCCGCAGAGCCGTGTATCGGGTAGCCGAAAAAAACCTGCACGGGCGTGTTCAGAGAACCGCCGCCTATGCCCAGCATAGACGCCAGCGCGGCAACGATTGATAGAGAGATCGCCATGGCTATGTAGGATGCAGCGGTCATGCAAATTCGGCTTATATCGCCAAAGCGTCCTTTTTGCCATAGCAAATGAGCTGAATGGAAATAGAAAAGTTCTCACCCACCGCTCTCAGTCTAGCGCTCGGTGCGCTCCTAGGCTTTCTCCTCAACCGGATAATAAACGCGATAAGGCACGAGGCAGAGTGGGCTTTGCTGTAATAATATATAGCCAGGAGCAAAACCGGAGAACTCCAAAAAGCGTAAGAAGTTCATAGGCTGTCGCAAATCGCCAAAAGCAATTGCATATAATGGCGCTTTCGTGTAAGTACCGGCCCGATGACCAAATAACGGAGGTTAAAATGGCTCACAAAGTCAGTGATGAATGTATCAACTGCGGCGCGTGCGACCCGGTATGTCCGGTTGAAGCAATCAGCGAACAGGACGACAGGAGGGTAATCGACCCTGAAAAATGCACTGACTGCGGCGCCTGCCTCGACCAATGCCCGGTTGATGCCATCAAAGCGGCTGAATGACCGTTGAAAAATCAGCTTCGATACTGCGCCAAAAATTGTGCTATTCCAGTCATGAGCATCTGTACTGATATGGTGGCCAGTATCATTCCCATCAGCCTTTCCATGGCCGCCAATCCGCGCCCGCCGAGAAACCTGTTAAACACCGACGACGCCGACAAGATCACCGTGGAAATCGCCCACGCTCCGCAAACCGCGACCAGCCATTTTCCCCACATCTGAGGTTCTTTCGCGGTAAAAAGCAAAACCGTAGCGATGGCCGAAGGTCCGGCTATGAGTGGAATGGCCAACGGAACTATGAAGGGCTCCTCGTTATCATCCGAAACGACGTTTTCTACAGGGAATATCATCCTTATTGCTATCAGGAATAATATGACTCCACCTGCGATTCCAAGTGATGGCTCATCGATATAAAGCGTCGTCAGTATCTGCTTCCCGAAAAAGAGAAAAAAGATCAGCACTAAGAGGGCTATGAGTGATTCCCTGAGTATTATCCTAACCCTCTTTCGTTTGGGGACCTTGCTGAGCGCAGAGATGAAGAGCGGGATATTCCCCAGAGGATCGAGAACGAGCAGTAAAAGTATAGTCGCGGACAGTATGGTCATGATCCCTCCATAGGCCGGCAGATGATAGCACGTTTGACGATCTCTTTCAAAATGCTATCGCAGCGGCGGCGTATCTATGATAAAACCGATTCCGGAGCAAAAAAGAAACGAGGTGTCTAAATGGAGATGGGGAACGTATGGATAGCCTTCGGACTGACGCTGTTCGCCGGACTCGCAACAGGCATAGGAAGCCTGATCGCCTTTATAAGCAAGGGCGTTAACAAAAAATTTCTCGCCATCACCCTCGGTTTCTCCGCAGGCGTCATGATCTACATCTCACTGGTCGAAATCTTCTCCAAGGCGAGGGAGAGCCTCTCCGCCGAAATGGGAGAAAAAACAGGATACTGGCTGACCGTTGCATCTTTTTTTGCAGGGATGTTCCTGATAGCCATAATAGACAAGCTGATCCCCAGCGAAGAAAATCCCCACGAAGTTCAAAAAATCAGCATGATGGAAAATTCCGGCGCAAAAAATGAGTTCAACAAGCTGCATCGCGCAGGAATACTCATGGCGCTTGCGATAGCCATCCACAATTTTCCCGAAGGGCTTGCCACTTTCATAGCTGCTCTGGAAAATCCGACGATAGGCATAGCTATAGCGATAGCCATCGCCATACACAATATCCCGGAGGGGATATCCGTCTCAGTCCCGATATATTACGCAACCGGCAAGAGATCCAAGGCATTCGTCTATTCCTTTCTATCGGGACTTGCCGAACCTCTCGGGGCCCTCATAGGATACACTATCCTCAGGCCTTTCATGAGCCAGTCGATCTTCGGGATCACCTTCGCCGGAGTCGCAGGCATAATGGTGTTTATATCGGTGGACGAGCTGCTCCCTGCGGCGCGAGAGTACGGCGAACATCACCTGTCGATTTACGGACTCATCGTCGGAATGATGGTAATGGCAACGAGCCTTCTTGTGCTTGCGTGATTTACACGACTCCATTAGAATGTCGCAGTAGTTAAACTAAGGGGGGGGGATATGGCCTACGAATGCAATCAGGAAAGCTCCTATGAATTCGGCGACCTCACTAAGGCGGTCCACAACAGCTGGAAATGGTTTCTCTCCGTCGGCGTGCTGCTCATAATCTTGGGAATCATCGCCATATCCGCGCCTCTGGCGGCTGCAATAGCCATCGAGATTTTACTCGGATGGATATTCGTGGGCAGCGGAATTATCAGAGCCATCCATCTTTATCAGGAACGGAAGGCAAGTGGGTTTCTTTCCAAAATAGTAGGGGCGCTTCTCTATCTGGCAGCAGGGGGCATTCTCCTTCTTTTTCCAGTTCGGGGAGTCGCCACGCTTACGCTGATTCTTGCGATATTTTTCATCCTCAGCGGAGTTCTCAGAATAGTCACCTCCCTTGAGCTGAGATCGCTGCCAAATTGGGGGTGGATACTTTTAAGCGGATCGCTGGCTATATTGCTGGGAATAATGATCTGGACGAGGTGGCCCTCATCATCGGCGTGGGCAATAGGCCTCATGGTGGGAATAGATTTTCTCTTCGGAGGGCTCTCTCTGGTGATGTGCGCTATTGCGATGAAAAAGTTCTAGCGGATATATCATCGATCACGACATCTAAAACAGTGACGCCAAGATCCCTCTGGGGTTTGTCTTTGAAGATCAGAGCCCCATCGCCTCCCTGCGCCAAAAAGCTGTTGGTCGCTACATCGTATCGCGCCTTCATATTTAGAGGGGCTCCCCCAATCCTGATATCTAGAGATGTCCCGTCTTTGGAATACTCGAGGTTGTCCCAAACAAAGCTCTTCTGCTGTTTCCTATTAATCTCATCCGACCCGGCCACCAGTCCGGCAATTTCTGCGCCGGTAACCGAGCTTACCACCACAACCGTATTGCCGAAGGGAAGGGCCTCGAAAAGATCTTTTTTTCTAACCTTGCCGGCGGGAATATCGCGTCTCACACCTCCCGTGTTCATGAGACCTATCGTAGAACCGGCAACCTCCCTAATCGCCCTGGCTGCAAGGAGGGCCAGGTCTTCCGAACCGGGGGCGCTTTCAACGCTGCGCACAAGCGGCTTGTCGATTTTTCCAACTTTTTCATTTCCGTATTTTTTGACCTCTGCAAAATACCTATGAAGAGCCTTTTTCATCCTGCGCGACTTAGCGATAGATTTGTCGATTACATATAACTTAGTATCGTATGAGATGACTTTCCCGTCCTCGACATCGATATCCACTCTGCCGAGATATTTCCCTTTGGCGGGAGTCTGACAGATGGGAATGGAGGAAGATGCAGCACAGTATTCCTCCGCCCCGACATGATCATGGCCGCCTATGACGGCCTCCAAACCTTTCACCTCGCGGGCGAGACGGTGATCCGATGCCACGCCCACATGGGTAAGCGCGATCTGGATATCGCTTTTAGGAGCGATCTTCGTCATCTGTTTTTTGGCCGTGGAGAGCTCATCCAAAAAGACTAACCCTTCAAGGTTAGAAGGCAAAGCGAGGTTTTTGGTGTCCTCGGATGTAATTCCGAAGACCCCGGCAAAACAGCCATCGTCGAATTCGAATATCGAATTCTCCAAAACGACTGGCTTTCCTGTTTTTTTCAGAACAACATTTGCGGAAAGAACCGGAAACTCGGCAGCCGCAGCATTATTGATAAGCGGCTCCTGGCCAAAATCAAATTCGTGATTGCCGAGAACCATAGCATCGGCATCGAGCCTGTTTAAAAATTCGAATTCGGCCTCTCCTTTGAAATGAGCAGATATCATCGTTCCGGATATGATATCGCCGCCATTTAATAGCAGAGTCCCCCTGCCCTCTTCGATATTTTCAGCACGGATTTTATCCACGAGAGTTGCAATGCGCGCTGCGCCGCCAAGGTCATCATCCTCGGGCTCCAGATAGCCGTGCATATCGTTGAAATGTAAAATGGTCAGCTTGCATACCTTGGCATGGGAAACTGCCGAAAAAAACAGGGTCCCCAAGGTTGCCACAATCATCGTGATTTTTCTCATTTTTTTCTCCAACTCTGACATGGGGCAGATTAAACCGCATTCCTCTGTAAAGATATTCTCCATGTTCAGCGAAATGGCAAGTAGCTTCAAAAAAAATTCCGGCGGGACAGATTGATAATTGATTTTTGTCCGGCATGACTGCATAGTCCGCGCCTAAAAAAGGGGGGACTATGCACAAACCTTTCGTACCGGAAGAAAGCTCAATGCCTGAGTTGACCTTCAAATCACTCTTTCTGGGAATAATCATGGCTGTAGTGCTCGGCGCCGCCAACGCCTATCTTGGCCTAAAGGCCGGAATGACCATCGCTGCAGCATTCCCAGCCGCAGTAATAGCCATCGCCGCCTTCCGCCTCCCTTTCATGAAAGGGAGCGTCCTTGAACAGAACATCGCAAGGACCACCGCGTCTGTGGGAGAGGCCCTTGTGGCCGGGGCGATCTTCACGCTTCCAGCCTTTGTCATGGTTAACGTTGGCGGCGAAAGGCTTTGGACATCATTCAACTACTGGGAAAGTTCCATGATGCTTCTGGTAGGCGGCGTCATGGGAATACTGTTCGTGATCCTGCTCCGCAAAACCTTGGTGGTCGATGCAGAGCTTCCCTTCCCCGAAGGTTACGCATGCTATGAGATAGTACGCGCCGGACAAAAGGGCGAAAGCGGCGCCAAGTACGTCTTCGGCGCAATGGGGCTCGGCATATTCATAGAATTTTTGAAAAACTCCACCGGATTCGGAATCATCAAAGAGGTTAAAGATATAGTCGTTTACTTCCCGCAGTCGGTGATTCATCACTACAACTCGGCCAAGGAATCACTCGCCGACATAACTCACGGAGGAGGGTTGGCCCTCAGCACTCCTCTTTCATCCCCCGCCCTGCTTTCGGTCGGTTACATAATAGGGCCGAGGTATTCTGCGATCAACTTCTCTGGAGGGATCTTCGCATGGCTAGTTTTCATACCTCTCGCTATCTTCCTCAATCCAGACCTCGCCACTGACCTTGCTGTCAATGGCGTGGCACCTAAGATATCGGAGATCGCCTACACCGTGTGGAAAAATCAGGTTCAGCCAATAGCCGTGGGGGCAATGCTGGTAGGGTCGATCGCTACGCTATGGGGGCTAAGAAAATCACTCGCAGCCAGTTTCAAAGGAATATTCAGCAGGCGCGAGTATAAAGAGGAGGGTCAGAAAAAATCCCGTTTGGAGAGGGACCTCAATCTAAAGGTTATATTCATCTCCGCGATAGTTCTCGTGATACCCATGACATTCCTCTATCACTATTTCACAAAAAGCATCCACGGAGCGATAGTCGCAGCTGTTATAATGCTGATAACCGGATTTCTCTTCTCGGCCGTAGGAGGATGGCTCGTCGGCCTCGTAGGAAATTCCAATCAACCAGTATCAGGGCTCACTCTTTCTACCCTTATAATAGCTGCTGTGATAATGCTCTTCATGGGGATAAAAGGAATACCTGGCATCGCTGCCGTTCTGGCAATTGCCGCAGTGGTCTGCTGCGCGGCATGCCTATCGGGGGACATGATACAGGATCTCAAAGTTGGCCAGTTGATAGGCGGAACCCCATGGAAGATGGAAGTGGCCGAAATAATATCCACGGTCATCGTGGCCTTCGTCCTGGTATTGCCGATTACGATACTTCACCAGGGAAATATCGCAGCCGGAGGAATAGGGATAGGAGACGTCAAACTGCCCGCTCCTCAGGCAGGGCTCATGGCGCAGCTCGCCACCGGAATCGTCGGAGGTCAGATGCCGTGGGGTCTCATTGCCATAGGAATGTGCCTCTCGATAGGTCTATTGATGATCAGCGCTCCGGCGCCGATGCTTATCGCAGTCGGAATGTATCTGCCATTTGAAACCACCTTTGCAATTTTTGTAGGCGGAGTTATCAAATTCATACTCGACAAGATGACGAAGAATGTCGACTCCCCGGAAAAGAGAGAGCGGATCGATAACACAGGGATATTGATTGCATCCGGCTTCATAGCCGGAGAAGCGCTTACCGGGGTTCTGCTGGCGGGGCTCGTAGTTCTCGGAATCACATCGCTTGGCGGGACGCTGCTCGGACCTCTGGCAGATACCATCTACAACTCATTGGGAGGATGGCTGTCGATTCTCGTCTTCGCGGTCGTGGGATACTTGCTGATATTCGTGCCAAAGAAAAAGGCGCGGTAATTTTTGACTGCGGTTGTAACGGGATTCCCGCCTGCCCCGCAGTAGCGGCGGCTTAAAGCGTGCGGGAATGACAGCGAGCGAGGTTGTCATCCCCGAGTGCTTTAATCGGGGATCCCGTTCCAACAGTTCATATTTTCGACCATCGAAACTCAAACGACGATCCTCGAAGGTAAAATTTCACACGATTATCAGCTTCTCTATCCCCTCGTACACAGCGATCAGGTGGCGGATATTAGATACGAAGTCGATCTTGGAAATGTCTATTTTGAGGACGGGGCCATCGTACCAACCATTCTCCCTGATCACATCTAAAAACTGGTCATAGCGCTTATTGAGACTTAAAACCAGGCGTTTCAACCCTTCAGGGATTCCGGCATCTGAACCGTTCTCCTCGCTGCGCTGCCTGTCGCCTATATTCTGAAACAGGTGCTCAACCGGCGCATGAAGCATTATCATCAGATCAGGTGTCTTCAGTGGCTTGAACTCTTCATCCAATCTGCGATCTATGATATCCAGGGCCTCTTTGGTGAGATATGATACATCCATATCACGATGGAGGACCTCGCAGAAGGCGTAGCGGTCAGCGAGTGCGGAACCGTCAACACAAGTCGATCTCTCGAGGTGTGGCACCGCCTGAAGCTGCATTCGGCGCAGGTCGAGATATGCATGCTGGATATCAAGAGCGCTACGCTCTAGATTTCTTTTGGCTTGATTCCAAATTTGGCTTTCAGGCACCTCTCTCCGTTGGCATTCTATGAACTCATTGATAGCCGAATAGTACTTGCCAAGCGTCCTCTTGGCAGAATCCTTCGCGGTAGCAAGAAGCGGATAGAGCGACTCATTCGCTACGAAATGGTCTTCAAACCCCTCATCCGGCAGTTCAAAAAGGGCGTTCATCCCCGTGTTGTACGCCAGAAACTTTACGAGGGAACTTTTCCCTGCACCGATATTGCCAACGCACACAACCAGAGACTGTCTCTTTGAAAAATGTTTCATCAGCCTGCGTTCTACGCTCGTTATCCTGTGCGGAATTTGATAGCGCTTGATCGATGGATCTTCGACGACATCCAGAATTCTGGTTGATGTCATAGGCCGCTCCTTCTCGCAGCTATCATCCTTCTCACCTTTTCACGAATAGTTCCGGCAGCAACATGGACGTAATCAGGGTGATCGTACATATCTATTTCGGCCGGGAGTATCATAATGTCCGCATCTGGTGGAACAATAGCGTACTCCTGATAGCGCAGCAGAGTTTTTTTCCAATTCGTCGCAACCTGCTCGTAGCATTCGTGAATCTCCCTCAGATATTCCTCTGTGATCGTCTTCGCATAAGAGTCGCCGTCCTCGGCACGCTTCATGCGGCGCTTCTCAAGCAGGCCAGGCTCCGAACGAAGATATACTGTGAGATCGGGAAGGCGTATCCTCTCGTTGTGTAACGTCTGGTAGAAAAGCGTTTTATAGAGTTTAGCATGCGCATGCGGCATCTCTCCGGAGTCGATCATCCTCTTTACGAAGACCTCCGGCCCATCGAGAAATGGGCGATCCTCGACTATCAAAACTCCTCGGTCTTTATGCCTTGTCATCAGATGTCTGATTTCTCGTTGCTGAAGCGTCCTCATGTGAAGAAACGCGGTTTCGGTCGGAAAGATGTTCGCCACCCTGTCGGAGTAGAAAAGAGAAAGGCACTCGTCGGTCAATGAACCGCGATCCACCCTCTCCGAGAATGTGTGAATTTCAGCATCGTCCAAAAGGCCGCTGAGATCGGATTTGTATGGCTCGGTCGCAAGCGCGTTCATGAGGGTCGTCTTGCCGGAAAACAAATTGCCCATTATTCCGATATGAAAGTTCATGACGTCCTCATAAAAGATGTCTAGTTTTAAACAGCTGAAAAATCAACGAGCGCACCGCCTGCCGAAAACTCTTATCAAGTGCACATTTCAGAGTCAACGCGCTTGATTCCCACCACATAGCCGCCTGTGTTCGGCTATTGCGAAGCGGTCGGTCATGCCTGCGATGTAATCGCAGATATGGCGTTTCGACCCCTTCTCCTCAACCCTTCTGCGAAACTTTTCGGGAAGAAGAAAAATGTCGGATGAATATGCTGTGAAGAGGTCGAAAATTATCTTTGATCCCATCTCTGATGTCTGAACCACTTTCTGATGGCGATAGACGTTATCGAAGAGGAAGCGCTTTACCTCCCCCGTCTTCTTTTCCATCTGCTCGCTGAAAGATACCAGATTGTCACCGCGCTGACGAACATCCGCCAGACTCTTGATTTCGCGCTCCTTTATTCTCCTCACGCTCTCGGCCTGAATATCGTTGATAAGCTTGCCTATGAGAACGCTTATCGTACGACAGCGATGGATTCTCTCAGGAGCGTTTGGAAATTCGCGCTTCACTTCCAAAAAAGTCTCGCCCCAGAGCGGAACGCTATCCAGCGAATCTATGGTGAGCATTCCCCAGTGCAGACCGTCATCGAGATCGTGATTCATATACGCAATCTGGTCGGCATAGTTCACTATCTGCGACTCTATCGTAGGGAATCCAACATCTTTGAAGCCGGGGGCCTTGTGAGGATCGTCGTAGTCGGTCGTGTGTTTTACTATCCCCTCCAAAACCTCATAGGAGAGATTAAGCCCTCTGAATTCAGGATAACGTTCTTCAAGTTCGGTTACTACTCGATAGCTCTGAACGTTGTGTTCGAACCCACCATCTTCACTCATGAGTTTGTTGAGCATATGCTCGCCGGAGTGTCCAAATGGAGAATGACCAAGATCGTGCGCGAGAGCGATGGTCTGGGCGAGGTCTTCGTTGACCTTCAAAATGCGGGCCAGACCCTGGGATATCTGGCTCACCTCGAGGCTGTGAGTCAGCCTCGTGCGGTAGTAGTCCCCCTCGAGATTCATGAAGACCTGAGTCTTGTATTCCAAAAGACGAAACGCGGTTGAATGGACGATCCTTCCAAGATCCCTGTAAAAACAGGGCCTGAATACGCACTCCTTTTCATGGTTGACTCTGCCCAGGCTGCCGGCGGAATGTTGCGCGTAGGGTGCCAAAAATTCTTTTTCACGCGCTTCGTATATTTCCCTCGTTTGCATATGGCTATCCCTTCATCCTGTTTTTAATTATAGTCTCGATCTCGGCGCAGGCGCGTTCGAGGTTGTCGTTTACCACGTTGAAATCGTATCGATCCTTGTAGGTTAGCTCAAACATCGCCGTCTTGAGCCTCTTCCCCTGGGCTTCTGCCGAGTCGGTTCCGCGCGAGGAAAGCCTTCTCTTCAGCTCCTCCTCCGAGGGAGGAAGGAGGAAGATGGAAATTGCGTCATGCTTGTATAGATCCTTTAACCTGGTGCCGCCGACGACTTCTAGATCGAGCAGGACTATCTTCCCATCGGCTATCCAGGCATCGAGAGGCTCGCGCGGAGTTCCATAATAGTTACCGCAGTACTCCGCCCACTCCGCAAGTTTTCCCTTGTCTATCCATTCGAAAAACTGCTCCTTCCCTATAAAGTGATAATCGTGCGCATCATGTTTTTCCGGACGCGGTTTTCTGGTGGTGCATGATATAGAGTGAACCATCTCTGGATGCTCGGCCAGAAATTTACGAATTACCGTACTCTTTCCGGTTCCGGACGGCGCGGAAATTATAACCAGAAAACCCCTGTCGGACATATAACACCTCCTCAACCGCTTTATTGCCGCACGTCCACAAATGCAAGAGGACAGTCATTCGATTCCGGCCATAAGGGCCTTCGCAAGGCTGTTCTCCCTCTTATAGAAACCGACTGTATGAAAGGAATCATCCAGCTTTATAAGATGAAAGTCGAGGTGGTGCATAAATTCATGCACTATGGTTCTTAGAAAGGTTTTGAATGCAACGATATCCTTCCTTTCAGCCGTTCGCATCCAAACCGTCAGCGTAATTCCCTTCCCCTCGTCGGATTCATAAAGCCCGTGCAGCTCGCCCCATCTTCCAGACGGCCGTTTGGAAAGCACCTTCACGCTGATCTTTGGAACGTTAAAAACAGTGCAAAGCCCGCTTACGATCCTCGAGGCTGCGCCGGCTACAGCCCTCCGGTCCCCACGCTCTAGCCCCCTTTGCAGCGCCATTACAGCAGGATGGAAACGTTCGGGCGCAGGCAGTTTCACCCGCGTAATCGCATCGCTTTTATCGTATATGCGTTTCTGCGCCGCGCTGAGCTTTCGATAGTACGAAAATTTTTTGTTCTTCTGCGGCGCTGCAGCCTTTGACATAACGCGCCTCTTGTCAAAAAAACCCGCCTGTTACAGATGCACGCGATGCGGTTTCGAAATTATGCCACATCTGCCTTACGTCTCTACCGCAGCTTTTTCTGCAGGGCATGAATATCGCTAACGTGAGCCCTCTCTCCGAGAATTATATCGACCACACACTTTCCATGAGCATCCGGCATCAGGGCCTTGATCCCGCCATAAAAAAGGAGAGCATCCTTTTTCAACTGCATCGCGGCTCAAAGGGCATCTACATCGCTTTTGAAGTTCTTTAATATCCGCTGCACTATTATATGACGGTATCAGGAACTCAATAAAAAATAGCTGAAAACTCCTGACTGGTTTTATAGCCTACCAGATGGAGGAATCTGCTCCGTCTGACATACAATAGTGACATACAATATGACATACAATAGCAAAGCGTCTTGCAAGATCAGGGCTCATCTGGCAGATGGTGCTTGTCTTCCAGCGTTGGAGAAAATTCTGGTGAAAAATAGGATTGGATACATACTGGTAGCGTACGCCAGCATGCTCTGCTACGGTCTTCTAGACAACTCGAGGGGGCCAGCCTATCCTTACATACTTGACAGATTTCAAGTGTCCAACCAGGCCGGCTCTATGCTCTTCGCCATAGCCTCCTTCGCCGGGCTCATAATGATCTCGTTTGGAAGAGCTTGGCTGGGGAGAATAGGTGAGCTCGGCGGACAGCGGCTTTTCCTCTTTCTGATGTTTTTTGGCGCATCCATAACCGGCATTGCCGATAGGATGGGAGGCTTTCCCCTCCTGCTCTGCGGATCCTTTATCTTAGGGCTGGGGCTTGGAGGGTCCACCCTGTCCACAAACATACTCGTGGCCTTCGGAACATCGGCAAGCAGCAGCCGCCGCGTATTTTCAGGCCTCCACTCCATGTATGGAATCGCGTCGATCACGGCCCCTCTGCTTTTTGCGGTATCGATAAAGGCCGGAATTCCCTGGTCAACCGTCATTATCGCATTTTCCTTCACCCCCCTTCTGGTGCTCGTCGCTAGTTCCAGGACGTCACAATTTGCGCATGAACCGGAAAAATCCAGGAAGCCGGATGGAATAAGCGCCTGGACGAGGAGCAGGGTAGGCCTCATAGTTTCATTCTATGTAGCAGGCGAGATTGTATTGTCGAGCAGGATGGTATTTTATTTAAGCAAAGAATCCGGAATGAACCCTGCCGATGCCTCCTATTATCTCGGACTCTTCTTCACTCTTCTATTGACTGGAAGGCTCCTCTTTTCGTCCTTTCATTTCCGGTGGAGTTCCTTCGCGATCATGCTCACCTCCATCGTGTCATCAATACTCCTGTTCATTCTGGGAATAGCGCTTCATCCCATGATGTTGTCAATGTGCGGATTTAGCATGTCCTTCTACTTTCCATGCGCCATGGACTGGATAAGCAAGCGCTACGGCACAAACGCAGGTTACATGATGACATCCGTTATGGCCTCGGTCGCAGCGCTTTCGATACTAATGCACTGGGGGGTCGGAACGGTTGCCGACATCGCCGGGGCGCGGACATCGATTTCCCTAGGTCCCCTGTTTCTTTTATTATCCCTGATCGTAATGATCTCCACTAGGGGGGAATTCATTGGCAGCGACGGCTCAGGGAAAAAGAGCGGGCATACGCCAAAGCCATCATATCCGATGTAGCCTGTCACCAGTAAATATGTTATAAGTATCGCCTCAGAATAGGGAATTCAGACTAAACTGCAAAGATTCACGGGGAGATACCAGATGACACTAGCTATCCATGTAACCCACGAAGCCGTGCAAAAATTCGGAGGGATTGGCACTGTTTTGCATGGTCTTATCACCAGCAAACTTTATCACAAACAGTTCGAACACAACCTGCTTTACACTCCGCTTTTCACGCTGGCGACCGACCCCGATGAAAGACTCGGAGAGGACTCGGAAATAATCTATTCCGGGATAGACGGCGTAGATCGCGCAAATCTTTCCTCTAAGCTCGCTTCAATAGAAAAAAAATACGGCGTCAGAATAGTTTATGGTAAAAAATATTTTTACGACGACGCGGACAGTCGGAAAAAATTTTCATCAGATATAGTAGCGCTGGATATATGGGAGATGCCTCAGGGAGTAGTCGATGATTTCAAATTCAGGCTATGGGAGCACTATCAAATTCGATCAGAAAAATATCAGCATGACCGCGACTACGAACAATACCTGAGGATAGCCATACCCATGGTTGAAATAGCGGAAGCGCTTTTCGGCGATGAAAGGATAATGCTGTTTTCCCATGAATACATGGGAATGGCATCGGCTCTAGCCATCGAAATATGTAAAAAGACCGGTCGCAGATCCGGGGATGGGACTATATTCTACGCTCACGAAGTATCAACGGCCAGGGTGATAGTTGAAAATCATCCCGGTCACGACTTCACCTTCTACAACACCATGGCTATCGATCGCGATAACGGTGTTTCTCTTGAAGATACCTACGGGTCAAAGGAAAACTATTCGAGAAATGAACTGGTGAAGCGGGCATCTTTGCTCGACAGGATATTCGCGGTCAGCGAAATAACCCGAAATGAATATATCTATCTATGCCCCCACGCGGATCAATCTAAGATCAGAGTGGTATATAACGGGGTCAATCACGGAGACGCCCGTTATCGAGACAAGGTCGAAAGCACCGCAAAGATCAAGGAATACTGCGAGCGCATTTTCAACTTCAGGCCGGACTACATATTCACGCATGTGACGAGGCTGGTGCCAAGCAAGGCGATTTGGCGCGACATACATCTCATGTACTACATCGACGAGGAGCTTTCTAAATCCGGTAAAAAGGGATTTTTCACCATACTCTCAACGCTGATAGGGCCTGGGCGAGATCCGGAGCTCGTGTATAAAATGGAGTCAGATTACGGCTGGCCTGTGATGCACAGGGAGGGGTGGCCGGACCTGGTGGGGTCGGAGGAAGATCTTTACTCCCAGCTTCAGCTTTTTAACGCCAGATCGAAGGCAATCAAAGCCGTTTTTCTAAACCAGTTCGGATTCAGCCGTGAAAGATGCGGGTCGAGGGTCCCTGAGAATACTTCACTGCGCGATTTAAGGCTTTCGAGCGATATGGAGTTCGGGCTTTCGATCTACGAGCCCTTCGGAATAGCGCAGCTAGAAACAACACCTTTCGGAGGAAGCGCTGCAGTAAGCACATCCTGCGGATGCCATGAACTTTTGAAGAGTCTGCTGAAGGAACATCATTATATCGGAATAGACTTCACCATGGTTCCCAAGTCATTTCTTGAACTGTTCAAAAACAAGGAAGATTTTTTGAACGTCAATTTTTCCCTCAGAGACCAGATCGAAGCGGAAATATGCAGGGACGCCTCCAAGAGCCTAATCGCACAACTGCCAAAGGATGATGCGGCGAGAAGAACAAAGTTCAAGGAAATTCAAAAAGCATCTGAAGGACTATCTTGGGACAACGTGGCAGCGAGGCTGATAGCAAACCTGCCGTAAAAACGGTCTTAGAAAAATATACGCCATCCTCGACCGGCGTCGAACGAGGATGGCGTCATTTTATGGCTTCCACTTGACGTATTCAGGATAGAAAGCTCTGAAATCGCGATCCGCCGGAACTATTCTGACGCTGATTTCCTGCGTGCCGTTTCCATCGAGCATCACCGAACCGGAATACCTAGCCACTTTGTCATTGTATTTTTCGACAAATTTGAGAGGCGAAGTGCTCCACTCATCCGGCTCATCTCCAAAGCAGTAGAACGCTTCAACGCCTATAAGTTCGGTATCAACATCATCGACGTAAACATAGGCCTCTATTTCAACATTATCCCCCGAAGTTGGCATCTTCCCATCTATGCTTGTGAAGTAATCCCTGAGATAGATTCTGGACCATATGGAATTGATTACTTCCCTGTGCGCTATAAGCCGCTTGAGCATTTCGCCATCGTTAGCCGTTATCTTGCTGGTCAGCTCCGCCTGTGGCATATAGTAATCATAGAGGTATTCGCGAAGCGGTCTGTGCATATTAAACCTGCTGCAAGCAGCTATGATGGAGCGCTTCATCATTTCGACCCATTCCTTCGGATGTCCGCCCTCGCGCCTGTCATAGAACATCTCGGTTATTTCATTCTCGAGCAATTCGTAGATCTGATTCGACTCCGCCATCCTGGCAAGACCGGGATCCTCTATGTTGTCACCTGCCGATATCTCCCACCCGTTCTCCCCGTCATATGCCTCAGGCCACCACCCATCTGGCACGCTGAGATTCAACGCTCCGTTGATGGCGGCTTTCATGCCGGAAGTACCGCTCGCTTCCATCGGCTTGGTTGGAGTGTTGAGCCATACATCGACACCCTGAACGAGATGTCTGGCTATGTTGATATCGTAGTCCTCGATAAAAACGACGTGATTCTCCAGCTTGTAGTCATAGATAAAATCAAAAAGCTGTTTTATTATTCTTTTGCCTGCATCGTCGGCCGGATGGGCTTTGCCGGCAAATATTATTTGAACGGGCCTCTCCCTGTTTTTGATTATTGCGGCAAATCGTTCAGGGTCTGTCAAAACGAGATTGGCTCTCTTATAGGGAGCAAATCTTCTTGCAAATCCTATTGTGAGCGTAGAGGGATTCAGGACCTGTTCGATATCCTTGATTTTGTTTTTACCGTATCCGCGGTGTTGCATCATATTGCCCACGCGCCTGCGAATGAAGGATACAACCTGATCCTTCCTTCTACAGTGAGCGTTCCATATCTCGCCATCCGGGATGTCTTCCACCTTTTCCCAGACATCAAGGGCTTCCGCCTTATGCAGATAGTCCGGCCCTATGTACCGGTCGAAGATTTCTGTCATCTGCAAACTCAGCCAGCTCTGCAGATGCACCCCATTCGTTACACTCTTTATCGGAAGTTCACGTTCATGCAGATTAGGAAATATCGAGCGCCACATCTTTCGAGAAACCTCACCGTGCAACTTGGAAACTCCGTTCGAAAGCCTAGAAAACCTGATAGCAAAAGCCGGAAGCCAGAACGTCCTGTCGGAAGCTATCCTGCCAAAGGCCAGGAATGAGTTTATGTCTATGCCGAGTTCTTTTACCTCGTCGATGAAGTATTCCCTTATAAGAGCCTCGTCGAAATGTTCGTTCCCCTCGATGACCGGAGTATGCGTAGTAAAGACCGTGCTGGAACGAACTATCGCCTTGGCTTCCTCAAAAGAACGACGCTCTTCCCTCATCATCCAGAGAATTCTTTCCACTACCGAAAACGCCGTGTGCCCCTCGTTGATATGATAGACAGTTGGTTTAATACCCATCGCCCGCAGGGCTATTATACAGCCGCGACCGAGTATCAGCTCCTGCTGCAACCTGACGACTCTGTCCGAATCATAGAGAAGATCGGTGATCTTTCTGAATCTCTCCGGATTCTGATGAATATTCGTATCGATAAGGTAGAGAATGGTTTTGCCAACCTCTATCTTCCACAGCTTCGCGATCACCTTCTCATTTTTAAGCGGAATCTCGATGTAAACCGGAGCTCCGTCGGCCCCGACCACCTCGTTGACAGGAGCCAAGTGCCAGTTGTTCTGTTTGAATTCTTCTATCTGCATCCCGTCAGAGCTGATGCGTTGGGAGAAATATCCCCTTTTGTAAAGAAGCCCGAAACCTATCATTGGAATTCCAACATCAGACGCGGCCTTAAGATGATCTCCAGCAAGCACCGCAAGACCGCCGGAATAAAAGGCCAGCGATTCATGCAGCCCGTATTCCATGCAACTGTAAAGCACGATATCATCGGGAGAAAATGTTTTTTCCACACCATCCTTCACATACGTCCCATCGAACTCGAGATAATTTTTAAATTTTTCACTTACTCTCCCAAGCTCGTAAAGGAATCCCCTGTCCTTTGCCGCCGCGAGTATCTTCTCTTCGTCCAGCCTGTACAAAAATTCGACCGGGTTATGCGCGACCTTCCTGTAAAGTTGCGGGTCCAGTCGATGAAAAAGCTTCTCCGCATCCTTGTCCCAAAAAGCCCATATATTGTGAGCCAAAGCCTCAAGAGGTTTCAATCTTTCGGGTATCTGCGGCTTGATGAAAAATTTTCTTACATCCATTTGTAATCCTCCCTATAACCTAAAGTTTGTTGCTCAAGTTGGCTAGAGCATTCATGTAGAATATATATGCCTGTTCCGGAGATTGATAAGGCGAAAAATACTTGTGAACATCGCCGTCCTGAAAATATTTGGTGCACATGTAGTAGAAATGATCTGAAGTTGAAAGCTTCCTGGCTTCTTCGATCAGGTCCCATCTTCCTCCGGACTTGATCTCGTTCATCAGACGATAAAGTGCGGATGCGGCATTCTCCTGATAGTCATTTTCCAGCCATGCGGAAAGGTCCCTCTCGGTATCGGCCCAGGAAACGGGCTGCCTGAAAAAGAGTTTTTCAGGGGGATATTTGACGCAGTCTATCACATCGGAAGGCCATGCAAATGACATGTGCGGACTTCTAAAAATCTGTTCCGGGAGATGCCTCATAAACTCGAAAATCCCTGTTTCTTCCCACTGATGTTCTCCGAAGGTTTCATAATCCATAAAAAGATTTACAAAGAGATCTCTTCCGCTTTCTTCCGTAAGTCCTACGTTGGAAAGCCAACCGGCGAACTTTTCGGCCGTCAACGGAAATTCAGACCATCCCCTGTTTGAAAACCTGAAGGCGATATCATCAGCAAGGCTGTAGTACTTCAAAAGAAGAAACATATTCCCATTGTAAGTCTTGTATGGATAAAGCGGCGACCTCCAATCGAGTATCTTTTCGGCGCCTTCGGCGAGTATAACCTTGAAGCCAGCCTCCTCGTATATAAGGTCGGAAAGAACATCCTGATAGATCAACTCCGTATTCCTAAAAACGATGGGGGTGTAACCGAATTCATCCTGCATAAGCTTTCTGTGCATACGAATTTGATCGATAAATTCCATCTTGTCGAAAAGAAAGGCCAACGAGTGATAGTAGGTCTCGCCAAGAAATTCGACGCAGCCGGTTCTGGCCAGCGCTTTGAAAGAATCCAGGACCTCTGGATAGTATTTTTTAAACTGCTCAATCACAACTCCCGTTATCGAGAAGGAAACTTTGAATTTACCTTCGTAGCGGTCGATAAGCTCCGCCAGAACTTTGTTTGCAGGAAGATAGCACTTGTCACCAACCTTGCGAACGGTGGCGGCGTTTAGCTCCTCATCGAAAACATCCTGGCCGGACCCTATATCCAGAACCCCGAGGTGTTTCAGCCTGTAGGGCTGATGAACTTGAAAATAGAATACTATGTGCTGCATTAGAATTCCCTATAGACGCTCACAAGCTCCTGCGCCGCCTTTTTCCAACCGATAGCCAGAACCTCTTCCTTTCCGGCCATAGCTATTCTTCTCATCTCGTTAGGATTTTCGAGCATCCTCACAATTATATCCGCGGTCTTATCGACGTCCCAAAAATCCACCTTGAAGGCGTTCTCCACCACTTCCGAAACGCCAGACTGCTTTGAAAGTATTGCAAGCGAACCAAAAGCCATCGCCTCCAGCGGAACTATTCCAAATGGCTCTGAGACAGAGGGCATGACGAACATGTCCGTGGCCGAGAGAATTCTTTCGACCTGATCCCTGTTTAGAAAACCGGAGAAAAGAAAACGGTCGCCAAGCCTTTTGACCGCGCTTCTCTTCAGCATCCTGGAAAACATATCTCCGGTACCTGCCATTATGAACCGAACCTTTGGGAATCGCTTCAAAACGCGCTCGGCGACTTCTACAAAATAGTCGGGGCCTTTCTGAAGGGTTATTCTCCCGAGGAAGAGGACCAGCGGATCCTTGAAGAGGCGTTTTTTTTCATTCTCGACATTCTGGGAAACCGAATAGGCGTTCCTTACGACTCTGATTTTCCTGTTGTCGATCCTGTAGCGGTTCATGATCATGCTCGCGGTATATTGCGAAACCGAAACTACGCGATCAGCCGCATTCAGACCCTGATATTCTATATTGTGTATTCTGTCGTCGCCAACCCCTCCTGCCCTGTCGAACTCCGTCGCGTGTATATGCGAAACCAAAGGCTTCCCTGTAAGTCCCTTAGCTGCTATTCCCGCGGGATATGTAAGCCAGTCGTGGGCATGTATCACATCGAAAGACATCTTCTGAACATGGCTCAGCACACGAAAGGCCAGCTCCTGCACTTTTCGGAATATCGGCTCGTCACCGCGAAGATGGGCTCGCAGCCTGTCCACTTCGGAGCGCTCCATCCTGAAGTTCATGCTCCAAACATACTCTATGAAGCTTTCAAAATCAAAACCCGGAGTGAGATACGATTCCGGATAGGCAGAAACGCCCACCAGCTTGAGCTTCTCGGAAAGACTCGCGTAGCTTTCGATCTTGAGCTGCTTTTTTCTGGCAGGGTCGAGAAACTCCAGAGGGAGAAGATCCGCATCGTCAGGCTTGCGAAGAGGGAAGTAAACCTCCTCCTTAGTAGGCAAAATCAGGTCTATCTCCACACCTTCCGAAAGAAGCGATTTGGCGATGCCATAACACGCCATGCCGAGCCCCCCGGCTATGAAAGGGGGAAATTCCCACGTGATCATTAAAACTTTCATTTCGAACACTCCAAATCCTGCATTATGCCTTCTATTTCCAAAAGTGCAAAAGCGCTCCAAGCCTGAGCCGGGCATCCCTTGGGGAAATACGGATCAAGACCGTCCCAGACCTCAGCCACGGAAGAAAATTCACCTTTCATGATCCCCCTGCGTAAATGCCACACATACGATGAGAGCTCTCTGCAGAGATCTTCCCCGCTCATATCTCCATCATTGGCCTTCACCGCCGCCTTCGCAAAATAAACGAGAGGGAAGGTCCATACGGTACCCTGATGGTATACAAGGTCGCGCTGTTTCTGATTTCCTATGTATTTCCCCTTGAAAGAGGGATGCTCGGGAGAAAGGCTTCTCAACCCATAAGCCGTTAAGAGCTCTCTGCCAGCTACCTTCCACGCCGACTTTATTACGTCCTTGCTGACGAAATCGAATGGAAGGCCAAGGGCGATCATTGCGTTAGGCCTGATCTCTGAAATTTGCGCTCCGCATTCGAGCCTATCTGCGAGATAATCTCCACAGACAAAGCCCTGCATTGAAGCAGCTATCTTGTCTTTGAGAAGTACTAGTACCTCTTCATCAGCGGAATATCCGTCGCAGGAAACAGATTTCATCGATCTCGATTTCATCATCTCGATCAGCGAACAAAGGGCGTTATACCAGAGGGCATTTATCTCAACCGGTTTCCCATTTCTGGGAGTTACCGGGTTTCCATACACCTTGGCATCCATCCATGTCATAGCGTAAGGCCCTTGCCTGATCTCTACAAGCCCGTCGGTGTCCATAAAAAATGGTAGCGATGTGTCGTAAATAAAGTTCAAAACTATCTGGACGGCTTTTTGAAAAACGACTTCTTCCTTCGAGGCAAACTGATAGGCGCGAAGGACAAACCAGAGAGGGGCATCAACTGTGTCGTAGTTAAGCCCTTCCCCTCCTTCCCCAAACGTATTGGGTATCATCGCGCCCCTGATTCCATCGCAGTATGAAAGTAGAATCTTCCTGGCGAGTTCGTTCCCCCCTTTGAGCCTTCCGAAGCCTTCCATCGAAATGAGGGTATCCCTCCCCCATGGACCAAACCATGGATAGCCGGCTATCACATCGCGCTCACCAACTATGAAATCGCGGCATATCGCATCGAGAAGTTTCAAATAATCGGCATGACTGAATTCAAGCCCCTCATGCTTGAACCTCGAAACCGAGGAGGATTTCACCTTCCTTGGATGGTCCTCGGAGATCGGCATCTTTTCATATCTCTGGACAGCGTCCTTGTAGAGTTTTTTAGGATCCACAACTTCATCCGCCGAAAATATGATATACCTCTCCTCGCCGCGCTTGAGTGAAATTTCGAGGCGAAATGGTGAAACGAGATCCTCGACGGAATCGTATCCCCTAGCGGCCTCTGTCGGATAGTACACCGACCCGTAGATTATGTGTTCATCTACGACCTCGCCGTCCGACCAGAATACGTTGACGCCGATTCCATTATCCTCCCTGCGAATTTCAACCCTATTTTCGGAGTAGTTTTTGATAAAACCGGTATTCGACAGACTGCCCGGTGAATTAATGAAATGGTGGTCCCTGAGAGAGAGCTTGGGCCTCAGCGTAAGGAATAAGTCCGAGCTTCCCATATTCGAATATCTTACTATCACGGCATTGACCCCGATCGGCATCATAACATCTTTCAGTATCAGCACCTTCGGATCGGGCGGCAATGCAGAGTAGAAAACCGACAAGTGGGGCCTCAGCCAGCTCTTTAGTATGTGGTTATTGCCGTTCGGATAAACGCAATTGCTGTAGTGGGTGGCATCAAGAAAAAAAGAGGCTTCGCCTGAGGTAACTTTCTCTTCGATCGAGGATACAAGATGGTTTCTTCTGAATTTAGCATCCGAAGAGATCAGCAGGCCATTATATTTTCGTTTATTGATCAGATCGCCAAAACCTAGCGCATAACCACCGAGTCCGTTCGTAAGTATCCACTCTCTGTTAGATAAAATACGATTCAGATTCCCCCCCACCTAATACCTCCTTTCAGTCTGCAAACCACGAGAAAGCATCGTGGAATCTACATTCACCCCCCCTAATTAGCAAACAAAATAGGGCCAAAATTGCAGCATTTTCGACTCGTAAAAATATTTCCTTCATTCCGGCTGAAAAATTTGCAGAAAACCACATTTCAGGCGTATTTTCAAAAGATTTTTGTTGTTTATATAACCTATATCGGTATATAAAATCCGGGAACCAACGGAGGTATTTATGCTGAAGAAACTGGTATTGAAAAAAAACAGGGAGAAGGCGGTTTCCAAAACAACAAAAAAACAGCCGCCGAAAAAAGAGGCCAAATTTTACAGCGCTGAACAGATCAACGAGATGATCCAGCGAAAGGCCTATGAAATCTACCTCAAGAGATCCGGCAAGCCTGGAGATCATATCAGCGACTGGCTGGTTGCCGAAAAACTGGTAAAAAGCGAGATAAAGCGGATCTAAAAGAAGACTCGATTATTTTAAAGCCCCTCGATCGAGGGGCTTTTCTGTATGGGTCAGAAAACAACATCGAAATGGGATACGAGAGAAAAGACCACTTCTACAAAAAGGCCAAACGCGAAGGAAAAGCCTCTCGTGCCGCCTACAAGCTTTTCGAGCTGCAGAAGCGATTCGCCCTGATGCGCAAGGGCGGCACCGTCATCGAGCTGGGAAGTGCGCCCGGCGGATGGATGCAGGAACTCTCCGCGATGGTAGGCCCGAAGGGGAAAGTAGTGGGCATCGACATACTCCCTCTAAAAATCCAGGTTCCTAAAAATTGCACATTTTTCCTCGGCGACATCGCTGAGAAAAAACTTCTCATGGAAATTTTGGCCAAGAGCGGTGACAAAGCGGACGCGGTCGTAAGCGACATGGCCCCTAATATTTCAGGAGTGGCCTTTGCCGACGCATACAGATCGTACGAACTTGCAAACCTGGCATTCGAATCATGCGCGCATCTTCTAAAACAGGATGGGAATTTTTTGGCTAAAATATTTCCCGGCGATGAATTTGAAGGCTTCGTCAAAAAACTGAAAATGAATTTTAAAACAGTCAGGGTGGTCGTACCCGAAGCGACGAGAAAAACATCATCCGAAAGATACATAGTCTGCATCGGCTACAAGAATGAGAAATAAAAGAGCCCGCGAGATCCTTCGATCTCACGGGCTCGAAATAGGGGAAAGAGATGGGGGACTAAAGGTGGCGGAGCTACTCTTCCCCCTTACCCCGCCAATACCTGAAACTTAAAGCGTATTGACAGTAAAGAAGTTGTTACCTACCCTCACGCCTCTTATCGAACGCTGGAGCGAAAAGTTGCCTAAATTCTCATGAAGAAAATATATCATAATATCAAACACTTAGTCCCTTGGATGATAGCCGCAGCGATATTCTTCTACCTCTTTTGGCAGTACCCGCCTAAAAAAGTTTGGGAATCGCTCGCCTACGTGAACATCCCCGCCTTTCTCTCTTTTTCTCTAATCTACTTTTTCCTCCTCTATTTCCTCGACGCCTGGAGCATTAAAGATCTCATGAAGAGATTCGGTTATGCAGCGACCCTTGGCGGATTGCTGCTCGGGCGCGGCGTCACATACCTGGTGATGATAGTAAACTATCCGGCCAGCCAGGCCGCGTTCGCCTATTATCTGAGAAGAAAATACAACACCCCTATATTCCGAGCGTTGGGAATATTCCTGTTCATCGTATTCGTGGATCTCCTTTGGATCATAACGCTGGCATTCATCGGCTCATCCCTGCAAGACTACAATATCGGCGGGATCGATCTGAAGCGCACCATACAAATAGTGGCGCTGATTACTTACTCAGGCGCCGCGATCTGGATGATGTTCTGGAAAATGATGCCTAAGAAGATAGATGGCCATGGGTTCATACGCTCCGTACTTCGCAAGATAAAGGAGCGAGATATATTTCAGATCTTCAGCCAAGCTGGGATATCCGACTATGTGAGAATAGCTATCACACGCGCTCCGATACACATGGCTATAATATTTTATATGTACATCGTCCTCCAGACTTTCGACGTATCATGCCCCATCATCAGAATACTCGGAAATGTTCCGGTCGTCTTCATGATAGGGACGCTGCCCATAACTCCCGGGGGGCTTGGCACTACAAATGCGGCGATGGTCGAACTTCTAAGCCCATATATAACGAGCCCCCTATTCGAAAGCGGCAGGATATCTCCAAGGGAAATGCTCTTCGCGATCACCATCCTCTGGATGGCCACAAACTACGTAATAAAGGCGATAGTGGGGACGATCCTAATGAAGAGGGTCTCCAAAAACCTCTTTAAACCCACTTTAGAGCTCCCGCAGGAGATCGCGGAGAAAGAGGCCACCCATATGCACGGCAATATCTGAACCCTGCAAAAAGAGGTATCTACCCGTAAGTATTCATAAAAATCTGTTTTTCTGGTATGATAATTGCAAAATTGGGCTTCCGGTGAGGGGATATGGGCCAAACGACCATAATACACGGCGATAAGCTCGCGCAGGTCTTGCACGAAGATGTCAGGCACGCCTTTGAGAAGATGCATGTTCACACCGATGACATCGTGGAATTTTATATCGTCAATCTTCTCCAGGAATTCCACAACGCGGAAGGGCTCGTGATGTTCAAGGGGGATGACGCCGTCGAAAAACCCCTTTCCATAATGCTTTTAGAGGCCCTAACAGGCGGATCGGCTATGCGCGTAAAATGCCTGAGACAGGTCGGCGATAAAGCGCTTGTCGTCTCCGGTTTCTTCGGGGATAACATCCATAGCGGCCTGATGGACATCTCATACTACATAGGAATCGGCGAATCGGCCTACGGGGCCTTGGCTAAAATACATAAAGATTGTGGGGCGTTTTCCGATCTATATTTGGAATTGGCAAAAAAGTTCGAACAGTTTGTCGATGTGATATCCTCCATAGCTCCTTGGAACAACGCCAGAAGCGATGTCGACCTCATGAGAATTTATGAAAGATGGATAATTACAGGGGACGACACACTCGGTGAACTCTTAGAGCTTAAAGGGATACCAACCTCCAAAAAACCCTTTAAATAGTGGAGCCTCTGAAAAGCTAGCAGTAACAATAACTTTGACCATGGACGATTGACCATCGACCAAAACATCAAGAAGCTAGAATCTAGAAGTGAGAAGCGAGATTTCTACAGGCGAGGTTTTTCTAGCTTCTAGCCTCTCGCTTCTAGCTTCT
>Ga0209723_1000483_pt1 | contig 73693 bp, 63 predicted proteins | sample BiotimSIPDNA_2_FD_185750 | JGI IMG/M metagenome (GOLD analysis project Ga0209723, IMG submission 185750) | Anaerobic biogas reactor microbial communites from Washington, USA - Biogas_R2 time_0 SIP DNA (SPAdes) (version 2) | ecosystem: Engineered > Bioreactor > Anaerobic > Unclassified | place... | reverse complement strand
CCATAGGATGGAAATCGTGAGGAAGTAATATGGTTGTTCAAGCGTTTGAGTATATTCTGAAAGACGGAAGGAAAGCCTTGATTCGCAGTCCAAGAGACGAGGATGCGCAAGGCGTTCTTGATTTTCTGTATAGTTCAGCGGGTGAAACAGAGAAAATTGTGCGGTATCCTGAAGAATGCAGCAAATACACGCTGGAAGGCGAGAAGGCACTTTTTGACAGAATCAATTCCTCTGAAAACGAAGCCATGCTGGTATGTTTGGTCGATGGGAAGATTGCCGGCAACTGCCATATTTCTTGGAACAACAGAATCAAAACGAGGCACCGGGCCAGTGTTGCCATTGTGCTGCTGAGTGAGTTTTGGAATCAGGGCATCGGGACAAGGCTTTCTTTGGAGATGATTCGTATAGCGGAGGGCAATCAAAACATCCTGCAAATAGAGCTTGATTTCGTGGAAGGAAACAGTCGTGCAAGGGCTTTGTATGAGAAAGTGGGCTTCAGAATATGCGGTGTGAAGCCAAATGCTATCCGTTTGAAGGATGGAACATTATTGAATATGTACGCTATGATCAGAGAAATAGCGCGGTAACTGCCAGTTTGTTGCCGTACCAGGAGGGGAATATGGGCCTCCTATTCACAGGCCTGAATGCTTGGTAACCCCTCATTCATTCGCCATATGTTGCTGGGACAATAGCAAATTTGAGTGAATCGTTCTGCGCAGTTCACTGTATATTGAGAACGAAGCATGCAACAATGCCGCTAATCTCAGACTCAACACCAGCATCAACATAGCCCGTGCCCGGCCTTCCGCTTCCTCCGCCGGAAGTTCTCCAGAACATGCGGGAGCATCCGGAGAAGCTGAAAGCGCAGGGCATCGCGGCAATCAACGACTAATTATTCATCAGACGCCATGTGAAACGGAGAGCCAGCCTGTCAATCCTGAATCTGCTTGATTTGCTCCAGATCGCTGCTGCACAAGGCAGCCATGTTGCCAAAGATTTTGTCGGCGTCCCAATCCCACAATCTGATCTTCAGCAGATAGGCGATGAGCTCATCATCAAACCGCTTGCGGATGATCCTGCCCGGGTTGCCCCCGGCAACACAGTAGGGGGGAATGTCTTTTGTGACAACGGTGTTGGCCGCAACAATCGCGCCGTCGCCTATCCGGATGCCGGGCATCACGGTGACGTTTTGCCCGATCCAGACGTCACTCCCAACCACGGTATCGCCCTTCATGGGCAAATCTTCCAACCGTGGAGTAAACTGCTCCCAGCCGCCCCCCATGATGTTGAAGGGATAGGTTGTGACGCTGTTCATCCTGTGGTTGGCGCCATTCATGACAAACTCAATGCCCCTGGCGATGGCGCAGAATTTGCCGATGATGAGCTTGTCCCCCAGGAAGGGGTAGTGATGGGTGACGTGTTCTTCAAATTTTTCAGCCCCGGAAATGTCATCATAATAGGTGTAATCCCCCACGATGATGTTGGGCCTGGTGATTACATTCTTGATGAAAACAATTTGCTTGATCTGCTCATTGGGATAGATGCTGTTTGGGTCTGGTCCCATGCTTTTGCCTCCATATATGGCGGTTCATACGGTGTTTGTTGGATTCAGGCGCTGTGGCCAATGGAATTCATCAATGTCATCATACCCCGGCGAAATACACCCCTGGTGTTGCAAACTGCCTGCAGGTATACTGTCAGAAGGAAAATGCTTTGTTAAACCAGCTTGAAAAGGCCGGACGGGAGGTGATCAGGATGGACCCGTTTTTTGAAGAGGTTTACGCCCTGATTGCCCGGATTCCCAGGGGCCGGGTGCTATCCTACGGCCGCATCGCCCGGCTGCTGGGGCATCCCCGGGCTGCCCGGCAGGTGGGCCGCGCCCTGCGCCACTGCCCGGACCATTTGCCCTGGCAGCGGGTGGTGATGGCGGACGGCAGCATCGCAGGCGGCGCATCAGCCCCCCTGCGCCGGGCCATGCTGGAGGCCGAAGGGGTGCCCTTTTTGCCGGACGGGCGCGTGGACATGGCCTCCACCCTCTGGCTGGATCCGCCGTGAGGGACCAAGCCCCGGGGTCGTCAAGGAGGGTTGAACGCTTCACGCAGATGGCCCTCCTTTGAATAAACATGACAATCACGATATACCACATCGGCACGTCCCCACGCCATGCTGCGCTCATCCATCACCCCCTTGGGCACCGGGGTGATCTCCTCCGGCTGCGAAGCTGCCGTCACTCATCCTCCAGCCCGGACAGCCGCAGCGCCCCCTCCGCCTCCCGGACCAATTCATCAATCCCGATGGTGTCCGCCCGGAAGCGGGCCAGCAGCTGTTCCAGCTTGTCTTTTGCGCCGCCGCCGGTGTTTTGATAGCTCATCACCACGGCGTGTTCCATCATGTCCCGGTACAGGCGGATGGCGTCCCCGCTGACCATGGGCGGGTCGCTGCGCCAGTAGGCCAGCAGATTTTCCGCCCGTTTGACAGCCTCCTTCAGGCCGTGGACATCGGCGTCCGGGGCGGCTTGTTCCAGCTGCGCTGTCGCAGCCAGAAGGGCCTCCTCCGCCTGACGGATGGCCAGGGGCAGCTGGGGATTAGACAGGGGCTGGTTCATGTCCGGGCGCAGCAGCATGCGCCGCGCCGCCGGCATCGCCTCAAAATAATGCCGCAGGTATTGCAGGGCTGTCTCTTTCCGGTTGCTGTGGGGGTTGATGCCCAGCAGCATCAGCCGCAGGGGCAGGACAGAAGGACTGCCCTCCGCCACTGCCAGGGGCAGGGGAAAGCTGGCAAAGGCCGCAGGCCCCAGGCCTGATTGCTCCCGGGTCAGGGCGCTGGTCCACCGCGTCAGGTCAAGGGCATCGTCCAGGCTGTTGGGGAAGAGGCTGACGGCCTCCAGGCTGCGCTGCCGGCGGGACCAGCCTGTGAGGGCGGCCTGGTCAATGGCTTCCAGCAGGCTTTTGAAGCCGGGGTCCTCCATGCTGGGCGCAAGGCCCTGCCGGGCGCAATCCGCCAGCCAACTGGCCCAGAGGGCATCCGTCAGCTGATCCCGGGGCGTGCCGAGGGCAAACAGGGCCAGGTCATCCCGGTGTTCGGACAGTCCGGGCCAGGCCTCCACCAGGCGGACCAGCTCCAAGGCATGCGCCGGCACAGGCTGGTCCAATGTAAGCAAGGCAGATGGGTTGACGCTGAGGCCCTCATGGGCAAGGCCAATGGGCAGCAGGTACAGCTGCCCTTCGTGGATGCACTGGGCCTGCACCTGGGGATAGGTGCCGAAGGCAAATGCGGCCAGCTGCGCGTCGTGGTCCAGGTTCATCGCATAGCCCTTGGTCATCAGGCGCTTCAGATCCATTTCATCCGCATACACCAGGAAGATGTCCGGCTCCGCCAGCCCCCCGATGAGGACCTCCGCCAGCTTGTGCACGGTTGCGCCGATCTCCAGCTGCACGACCCGCAGGGGGGTCTGGCCCAGCTTGCCCATGGCCGCCAGGTGGGCCGGGTCCCGCTCATCCACATTCCACAGCACCAGGGGCTGCGCTGAAACGCCCGTGAGGCTGCCCAGGAACAGGCCGCCGGGGTGCGCTAAAGCAAACCGGTCTGCCCCCAGCCAGGACAAGGCCCCGAAGCGGATGAAATGCCCGGCTTCCACGTTCAGAAAGGCGGCTTCCTTCAGGCTGCCTTCAGCGCTGCGCCGCAGCAGCCGGTTGCCGCTTTTGATGTACAGGGCATCCTCCCCCGGGTGGTAGAGGAGGGCGGAGGCGCCTGCCCTGAGGTCTGCCGGCAGCTGGGCATAGGGGGTTTGGCTGCCCGCTTCCAGGTCCAGTTCCACAACCCGGGATGTGCCGCCGCCATGGGCCAGGGCCAGCAGCAGCCCCTCCCGGTAGGGGGACAGGTGCATGATGGTCTGGCCTGCTGTTTGGGGAAAGGCCTCACTGGTGCCGGTTTGAAGGTCCACTAGCATTAGTACGCTGCCCCCCAGCTCCTGCATGGGCCGGGACAGCACACACAGGGTGTCCCCTTCCAGCAGCACCTGCTGGGGCACCCAGGTCCGGGCTAGGCCCTGCTGGTTTTCAATGAGGAAGGCCCCGGTGCCAAAGGACCGGGGCGCATCCAGGTGCAGGGCCTTGCCATCCCACAGGATTTCCCAGATGCACCCCGCCGGCAGGGACAGGGCATAGGCCCGGCCCTCCTGGGTCAGGATGGCGGTGAGGGCTGCCGGCTGGCTGCTGCCTTCGGCCTGGGGCAACTGGAGAACTGCAGGGCTATCAGCTTGCCCGGGATAAAAATATACGCCTGTGGATGTGCCCACCAGGCTGCCCTGCTGCCAGGGGGCTGCGCTGTTAAGCTCCCCCATAAGGGCCAGGTCCACGGGAAGCAACGCCAGCTCGGCGGGTTCAGCCTGCACAGCAGCGCCCGGGAAGGCAACCCCCGCCAGCAGGATGCATGCCAGCACCAGCAACAAGCCTTTCATCAGCCTCTCCTTTCAAACCGTGCTTTTCCCACCCTTGCAGAGGAAATCACTCCGCTGCGCTCATGTCCAACGCCTTATGTACAGCTGATCTGCCCGCTGATATGCTGAAAAAAGGGAGCACCCCACACCTTCAGGGAATCCTGGTTGCGGATGAAGGGGGCCACATCCTCTTTTGCCTGGGCATAATCAATGGTCTCAAAGCGGCGGATAAGGTGCTGGTTCAGGTCATCCAGCGTGAACCCAACCCCTGGCTTTAGATAGCCGCTCTGTACCAGGCGCGCCTGCAGATGGGGCAGGTTCACCGGCGTCTTGCGGGACAGAAAAAAGATAAAATCATACAGATCCCTGCCCTTGACCCTGTTTTTCCAGGATCTGCACAAAACAGCATGGATCTTCCCTGCAAACAGGGACGGTGCGTCATACAATGCAACCTCGTATGGTGCGGGCAACAGCCGGTACTGGTGCTCAAAGGCAGCATGATCCGGCGGGTTGGTGTCCACTTCAAACTTAATCTTGATTTTCTCCCCGCTGTGGACCTGGGGGAGCCCCTTTAGGCCATAGAAAAGCAACAGGTGTTCCCGGGTGTTGCCTTTGAGGAAGGCAGACTGGATCTGGGAATCATGGGTCTTTCTCTTTTCTTCGATGTCCACCCGAAGGCCAAAGGCCGCCATCTCCTTTTTCAGGACCGGGAAATAATCTGTCAGGTCAAAGCCGTCATTGCTTGCCTTCAGGGAGAAATCCAGGTCCTCCGAGAAACGATCCAAATCATAGAAAATGCGCAGGGCCGTGCCGCCGTAAAAGGCAACCTCCTTAAAAAAGCCGGCCCGGGACAGGCCGCAGAGGACCATCTCCTGCATGATTTCCTTGAGCACGTTCCTCTTGTCTGCCTGGGGCTGCCCGTCATAGGCTGCCAGCATCTGATTCAGGATTGTATTCACACTGACCTCCTGATGTACCTGATCAACTGCCTGTGGTTGGCGGTTTGATACAAGCCTGCGTATTCCATCAGCTTCCCTCTGTCCAGCCCCTGGAAGCTGTCCCGGTCAACCCGCAGGTCGTCAAACAGCAGGTTGTCAAAGGCGGCGCGGCTTGTGACGGGGGAGATGGTGTAGAGCTTGTCGCACAGGGCTTTCTCCGGCTCTGCAATGAAGAAGGCCAGATTGCCTTCCTTGACAATCTGGATGCCCGCCGGGTAGGCGCTCTTGGGCACATCCCGGTAGGTGAACAGGCCAAAGGCGGTTTCAAACTGTTTCTTTTTTTTCTTGTCATAGGTAGCGGAGGTATAGGCATACACCCCTTCGGGGATCAGCTGCCAAAAGGACAGGGCATAGTCGAAGGACAGGTAGGAAGGCCCATAGATGCTGGCGGCCAGCACATGCCCCGGGGTGCTGCGGTCTGTCACGTACAGGCCGCGGACCACCGGGAAGATGCTGCCCTGGGCCACCATGCGGGCCAGCTTGTTGGCCGGGGCACGGTAGGCTTGCAGATCATCCAGGAGCATGGCGGTGGTTTTAATCATATAATCACCTCTTAATGGAATAATACGCCATTAACTGGTGAAAATCAAGGCATTTCGAATCCTGGTTTTCCAAAGATACATGCTGGATGATCAGCGAACCAGCCCCTTTATTCGTTTTTCTTCAGCCTGCGCCTCCACCCAGGCGCAGTATTCCTCCAGGGTCCACTGCCTGTCCCGGATCAGCCGTGCGATGTCCTCCCCCACGAAGCGGTAGTGCCAGGGCTCATATGCAAAGCCGGTGATGGCCTCCGCCCCCTCGGGGTAGCGCAGGATGAAGCCATAGTCCCAGCAGTGTGCTATGAGCCACTGGAACTGTTTGGTGGTTTCAAAGCCGCCGGAATCCCGCCTGGTGGTGACGTCAAAGGCCAGGCCGGTCTCGTGCTCGCTGGTGCCGGGGATGGCGGCGTTTGTGTTGGCGCCGCCGGCGTACAGCTCCTCCTGCTTCTCCCGGCTGCGGTAGCCGCTGGTGATGGTGAAGCGCTCCACCCCGTCCTTCTTGGCCTGATCAAACATCCGGTTGGCGGCCTCAAACACCTGGCGCTCCAGGAAGATGTCGCTGCGGGCCAGGCGGAAGTGCCGCTTCTGTTCGTACAGGTTCACCAGGTCCTGGGGGGCATAGTCCGCGGGCAGGGGGTGGTCCCGGTTTACCAGCAGGATGCTCTCCGCCTGGGCCAGGGCGCTGGTGCAGGCCAGGGTCAGCATCAGCAGAAACAGCAGGGCAACAGGTTTGATTCGTGTCATAACAGCTCCTTTTCGCAATGCCCGAATCGGGCTTCCCCCATCAAACGATGAGCCGGGCTGTTTTCTTGCAGAATCAAGGAAAAAAAGGCCATCACCCTAAGGGCCGGCCTTTGATGGTTGACGATTTGCGCCGCTTTGGGGTTAAGCCGCTGCTTCCCCCTGCGTCGCCTTCTTCAGCGCCAGGAAGAAGAACACCAGGGCGGCCCCCAGCAGCAGGTGGCCCAGGCCGGCCACGCCGGAGATGGCGGCATCCAGCCCCCGGGACAAATCGCTGCCCAGCACCTGGAGAACGCCCCGGGCCAGCATCATTAGGGCCGTCAGGGGCAGGCCGATGGTGTGGAGCAGCAGGAAGCGGGAAAAATGCTTTTCCTGGGTCAGGGGCATTTGCCGGGCAAACAGGGCCGCAATCAGCAGCAGCAGGGCGCCCAGGCCCAGCAGGTGGGGGTGGAGGAGGGCCAGGCTGCTGCGGCCGGTGAATCCCATCCCTTTGGTGAACTCCCGGTAGAACACCCCGGCAGCCAGCCCCAGGAGGGTGTAGAGGAAGGCGCGGTTGATCAGTTTTTTCATGTAATCGTCTTCTCCTTATGCGCTGTGCGCATGTCCAGGTAGCCGATGAGCACCGTCCAGACATAGGCGCAGGTTTTTGGAATCATCAGGATGCCCACCAGGGGGAAGCGGTCCGCGAAGAGGACCACGGGGATGTAAAAGGCAAAGCTCAGGATGATGGTGAGCGCCATGTGGCGAAAGGCGTGGTCGCCCTGCTCCTTCACGCTGGTGTGAAACAGCAGGATGATCATCAGGCCCATCAGGGCAAAGGGGATGTTCCGCCAGATGGCAAAGGACAAAGGCGGCGCGGGGGAGGTCCAGGCGTTTTGCGGCAGCAGGCACAGAACCACCCGTGCCGCTGCCAGGCCGTAGATTATTAGGGTGAGGCCCAGGCGGCCCCTGACCTGGTAGCGCAATCGCCAGACATGGTACAGCAGGACATAAAACACCGTCATGGTGATGGAGGTGATGAGCTTGCCCGTGCCCAGGGCGGCGGTGTGGTGGGCCAGCCCCTCCGTCAGCAGGGCATAGACCCGGGGCGCCAGGTGAAAGGCGTCCCCGGCCCCCAGGGTGATGGCCATGACGCCAAAGAGCAGGTGCTGCCGGCTGCCCCGGTGGTTCTTCACCATCAGGATGCCCAGGGTGATGACGGTGCTGAGGTACAGGGCGTCAAAGAGGCCCTCCATGATGCCTTGGATCATTGCATGTCCTCCTATTATGATTTTGTTGAACATCGTTCATGTTGTCGCTAACACATCCCGCCGGTGTGCCGGCGGGTTCTGCTTGTTTAATCCCGATAGAAGGCCAGGCGCAGCAGGCTTTGAAGGCTGCCGCTGTCCCCGCCCTGGAGGGCGGCAGCGAGGACGGCATCAAACACCAGGTCAACCAGCCCCTCCGGCGTGAAATCCGCAGTGAAACGGGCCGGGTGGATGTGGGGGTCCTGGTGCAGGGCATCCCGCAGGATGGCCTTGATGCGCTGCATGTGCTGCTGCATCAGCTGGCGGCCTCCCGCCCGGTCCTGCCGGGCAAAGCTCATGGCGTGCAGGGTGAAAAAGCCGGGGTAGGCGGCGCTGCCCTGCTGCAGCCGCTCCGCCATCCAGGAGACGGCCAGAAGGAAGCTGGCAAACCCGGGGCCCGCCTCCTGGCTTGCGAAAATGTCATCCCAGACGCTTTCCACCGTGGCGGCGATCAGGTGGGCCTTGGAGGGGAAGTAGTTGTACAGGGAGCCCAGGGCCACGCCGCAGGCTGCCGCCACGCTGCGCATGTTCACAGCGGGCATGCCCTGGGCCATCACCAGCTGGCGGCACTGGGCCAGAATGGCTTCCCGGCTTGTTACCTGTTGATTCATGGCGCCTCCCTGATGAACTTGAACAATGTTCATTATAAGGATTTCAGCCAGGCTGTCAAGAAGTTTTATCCAAAAGCCGCACCCGCTGCACAAGCTGCCACAACCCGGGCTGCCAGTGAATTTTTAAGCAGGCTGCCCGCAACATCCCGGCTGTCCGGGGCGGGCCTTTGGGTATACTGTAAACAGCATGTTACAAGGCCTGGCGTGTTGCCCAGGGCCTGCACAGAAAGGATGAGGCGTATGACGAACAGATTGCGGATGAAATGGGCCGGGCTGCTCCTGGCCCTGCTGCTCTTGTTCCAGTTTGGCTTTGCAGCCCAGGCGGCAGACCTGAAAACGGTGCAGGAAGGCAAGCTGGTGGTGGGGATGGAACTGGCCTACCCGCCCTTTGAGTACAAGGACGAGATGGGGGAGCCCGAGGGCATCTCTGCCGCCTTTGTCAAAGCCCTGGGGGAGGCCCTGGGCCTGGAGGTGGTCATTGAAAACATCGCCTGGGACGGCCTGATTCCCTCCCTCTTAACCGGCAAGCTGGACCTGGTGATGAGCTCCATGACCATCACCGAGGCCCGGCGGGAGCAGGTGGATTTTTCAGACCCCTATGCCAATGCCTACCTGGCCCTGTTGACCAACACCAAAAGCGGCATCAGCAGCGTGGAGGACTTGAACCAGAAGGGCCGCACCATCGCGGTGAAGACGGGCTCCACCGGCTATTATTACGCCCAGAAGAACCTGACGGAGGCCACCATTCTAAGCTTCCCCGATGAAAGCGCCTGCGTCACCGAGGTCAGCCAGGGCAAAGCGGATGCCTTCATCTACGACCAGCTCACCATCTACCGCAACTGGCAGCGCTTGATGGACAGCACCACCCCGGTGTTCATCCCTTTCCAGGATGTGGAAAACTGGGGCATCGCCTTCAACAAGGGCAACGAGCCCCTGGTCCTGGCGGTCAACCAGTTCATCCAGGATTACAAGGAGCAGGGCGGCTTTGACAGCCTGACGGACACCTATTTGAAGGACGAAAAACAGGTGTTTGACGAATTGGGCTTCCGCTGGTTCTTCGAATTGAGTCAGGCCCCCGAAGCAGACCCGGCACCCTGACATGTGGCTTTGGTTTCTGGCTCCCCGGGACGGGGAGCCCTCCCTTTTTCGGAAGCTGCTCAATGCAGTGCTGGCCACAGCCCTGGTCTGTGGCTTCTTCCTGCTGTCCTTAAACCGCATCACCTACCACCTGGATTTCAGCTTCCTGGCCCTGTACCGCTTCCGCCTGTGGAAGGCCTTTTTGATGACCCTCAGCCTCAGCGCCGCCAGCCTGGTGGTCTGCCTGCTGCTGGGGGCCCTGGTGGCTTATGCCTACCGCAGCCGGGTGTTGATGGTTCGTTATGTGGCCAGGGGCTATGTCTATTTCATCCGGGGCACCCCCCTGATGATGCAAATCTACCTCTTTTTCTACATCGTGGGCTCGGCCTGGCAGGTCAATGACCGCTTTCTGGCCGGGGTACTCATCCTGTCCATGTTTGAAGGGGCCTATGTGGCAGAGATCATCAGGGGCAGCTACGAATCCCTGGACAAGCTGCAGCTGGAGGCCGCCCGGGCGGTGGGCTTCAACAGGCGGCAGACCCTGGGGCAGGTGATTTTGCCCCAGATGATCAGCCGGACCCTGCCAGCCCTGACAGGCCAGTTCGCCAGCATCATCAAGGACTCCAGCCTGCTGTCCCTCATCTCCCTGATCGAGTTGACCCAGGCCACCCGGGAGTTGACCGCGAACCATTTCAACCTCTTTGAGGCCTATTTTGTGCTGGGCCTGCTCTACCTGCTGCTCACCCTGCCTGTCACGGCGCTGACGGGCTGGCTGGAAAAGCGGTTCAAATACTGACAGGACGGGAACAACATGCATCTGAAGCTCAGCGGGGTCCACCTGCACTACGGGGACCACAAGGAAGCCCTGCGGGGCATCGATTTTGAGGACGAGGTCTCCACCCTGGCTTTGATTGGCCATTCCGGCTGCGGGAAAACCAGCCTGCTGCGGGTGCTGGCCGGATTGCTGGTACCCCAGGAGGGGCAGGTGCTGGTGGACGGGCTGGCCCTCCCCCGGGAGGAGCAGGGCCTCCTGGCCTACCGCCGCACCATCGGCATCGTCTTTCAGCAGGGCGGCCTTTTCAGCCACATGGACGCCCGGACCAACATCGCCCGGCCCCTGCAGCTGGTCCACGGCTACTCCAAAAAGGACAGCCTGGACCGGGCGGACGACCTGCTGGCCCGCTTTGGCCTGTACGAGCACGGGCACAAGCTGCCCCGGGAGCTCTCCGGCGGCCAGTACCAGCGCATCGCCATCGCCCGGGCCATTGCGCCCAGGGCGCGGCTGCTGCTTTTGGACGAGCCCACCTCCGCCCTGGACCCGGCCTACACCGGGGAGGTGCTGCGGATGGTGGAGGAGCTGAAGGAGTCCGGCACCCGTTTTATCATTGTGACCCATGAATTGAGCTTTGCCGCCCGGGCCTGCGACAAGGTGATGCTGATGGAGGACGGCAAGATCGCTGAATACGGCAGCAGCGGACAGATTTTCAGCCAGCCCAGGACCGCGGCCCTCCAGGCATTCCTGGCCGAATCTCTCCCCTGGGCGCCTCATACCAAACGCACTCTTTAATGCTTCCATGAGGCGGTATTTTTGCGCCTCTGCGTCGTCGCGTTCAGTCAGCGTAGGCTACGACTACGCTTCCTTCTCTTGACTTAGCAGAGCCATTAAAAATCCTCGCCCCATGAGTGCACTAACTCGTGTGTTTGGTATCAGCCCGGCCCGCGGCGGCATTCCATAATCAAAAAGGGCCTGCAGACGCAGGCCCGGGAAGACAGAAGCAGGGCGTTGTTTAAAGCAGCTTGAGAAGGCCGCCCTGCCCGGTCAGGGTGTTGAAGGGGATGCGCTCCTGGAGCAAGACATCCCCTGTTCGGGCATCGATTTCAATCCTATACAGCATCACCTGTTCCGGCTGCCCGCCGGTGGTGTCATCCGCCCTGCGGCCTGTCATGCTGAACACGAAGCGCCAGACCGGCTGCTCAGGCTTTGTCATGTCGTAGTACACATAGGTGTCGTCGTAGTCTGCGAAGGCTTCTTCATCCATGCCCCCCAAGGCCATGGCCGCTGCCCGGGCCTTTTGAAGGGCTTCCGCTTCCGGGATGGCGTCTGCATCCGGCAGCCCGTAGGCGCTCTGGCTGTAAGCCATTGTGAAGGGGTCCATGACCTCTTTTTCCTGTGCCAGGACATCCGCCCGGAAGCGGCTGGTCCATTCTGCCTTGGCTTCCAGGGGCCAGGCCATGAAGGGGGCATAGCCCTGCTCCTTCATGAAGGCCTCTGCTTCCACAGCCAGCTTTGGCCAGTTCCGGCCATAGTGGCGGATCTGGGCCGCCATCACCAGCTGGTGCAGGTCCGGCTGGCCGTCTTTCGGGTTCACCGACAGCAGGATGTGGTCCTGTTGGGCCGAGTCTGCCGGGGGCGTCAAGTGGATGAACCACTCGGGCTGCACCTGATGGGTGGTATACACCTGCTGCCCATCCACCTGCTGGGGCTTGGGAAAGATCACAAACTCCGGCCAGGCATCATAGGCGGCCATCTCCTCTGTGCCCAGGCCCGTGTACAGGCCGGCCCAGGCCCGGGCAATTCGCACCGCAGCAGCCTGGGGAAGGTCATCGCTGCCCGGCAGCACAAAGCGCTCCATATCACTGCTCACCAGGCCGGCTTCCTCCAGGGTGGCGGTGTACCAGGCCTTTTTGTCCACATCCCAGGTGTAAAACTCCCCCCAGGCCCGCATCATGATGGCCTGGAAGGACACATAGTCGCTGGACATGGCCAGCCAGTCCGTCATCACCTGCCGGGCGTGCTCCGCCCGCTCTGTGAGGGGCCTGCTTCCGTCCGACATCAAGGCGGTGGTGTCGTTTTCAGCGATCAGGCCGTCCTTTATCAGGGACTGTACCAGGGCAACCTGTTCCTCGGCCGGCCAGCTAACAAACAGGCCCTCCTGCTGTTCTTTTTTCAGGTAGTGGCCGGCATCCCCCCAGCCCAGGGTGATGGCCGCCGCAGTCAGGGTGATGATGAAAAGCGCCGCGGCCAGAAGGGCAGCGATGGGCGTTTTTTTCTTCACGGTTTTTCCTCCCATGGCCAGGGACAGGATGCGGTCTGCATTCCCCTGGCCCATGTCCAGTGCCAGGAGGCGCTGGTCGATGGCTTGCTTGATTGGTTTATCCTTCATGTGCGCCTCCTGTCAGTTGTTGTTTCAGCAGTGCCCGGGCTTTTTTCAGCCGGTAATGCACGGTGGAGGGCCGGATGCCAAGGGCGGTTGCAATCTCCTCCAGGGTCATCTCCTGGTAGTAATACAGCAGGACGACCTCCTTGTGCTTCCGGGGCAGGGCCATGATGTCCAGGATCAGGTCCTCCTGCTCAGGATCCTGCGCCATCAGGTATCGCGGCGGCAGGTCCTCCAGGGCTTTTTTCATGTCCACATGGCGGAACCAGCGGCTCCTGTGATAGTCGTGGCAGGTGTTGATGGCGATGCGCATCAGCCAGGCTTTTTCACTGGTGCCCCGGCCTTCATCAAACTGGTCCATCTTTTCCCAGGCCTTCAGGAAGGTGTCCTGGGCGGCGTCCTCCGCCAGGGCCCGGTCTGCCAGGTAGAGAAAGCAGGTGCGCAGGATGACGGCGCCATAATCCAGCACCCAGCCATGAAGCCGCCTGGCTTTCACCGCTTCTGCAGCAGCGGCGTGCTCCATGCCCTCACCTCCTTCACCTGTATATACGGAATCCGAATCAGAAAATTCAATGTTCATTCTAATTTTTTCTGACAGGGGGGACAAGAACAGACGCTGGCACCGCGGGCCAGTCTGGACAGCCCGGCAGCCCCAATGTAAAATCCATGTAAAATGTCAAAAATGGCAAAAAACAGGCCATTTTCCCTTGACGCACCCAGGGTGCCCGGGTATACTGCAAATGCGTGAAACGGTCAAAAACCGTGTCAAAACGACAAAAAGGAGAGCAAACATGAAAAAACTGCTGCTGTTTGTGCTGGTTCTGGGCCTGATGCTGCCAGGCCTTCATGCCCTCGCCCAGGACAAGGTCACCCTCACCGTCCTGTGGTTCAATGATGCCAACGAGTCCGAGGTGTTTGAGGACACCATGAAGGACTACCTGGAAGCCAACCCCCATGTGACGCTGGACATGCAGGTGATTGCCTTTTCAGAGTTTGAGCAGAAGCTTAAACTGATGATTTCCGGGGGCAACGCCCCGGACCTGGCCCGCCTGCCCACCGCATTGCTGCCGGTTTTCCTGCCCACCCTGGAGCCGGTGGACGGCTATGTGGAGGACATCGAGGCCGTGAAAGCGGGCTTCATGCCGGCCATGATGGCCTATGCCTTAAGCCCTGAGGGCCAGATGGTGGCCTACCCCACCGAGGCCACGGGCAACGGCATGCTGGTGAACAAAACCGCCTTTGACAAGGCCGGCATCGATGTGCTGGCCCTGAGCCAGGAGTGGACCTGGGCGGACTGGGAGGAAGCAGCCCGCAAGGTGATTGCAGCCAATGACAACATCAAATACGGCCTGGCTGTGGACTTCACCCCCCACCGCTTCTCCACCATCCTCTACCAGTTTGGCGGGCGGATGCTGAATGAGGACCTGAGCGCTGTCCACTTCAACCAGGAGAAGAACATCGAGATGCTCACCTGGTTCAAGCGCATGCACGATGAGGAACTGATCCCCAAATCCGTCTGGATGGGCAGCGAAAAGGCCAACGAGCTGTTCCAGGCCGGCATCGCGGCAGCCCATATCGGCGGCAGCTGGAACATCAACGGCTACAGCAAGGACATCGCGGACTTTGAGTGGGTGGCCGTGCGCAACCCCAAGGGCGCCATCCAGTCCTCCGTCCCCGGCGGCAAGTTCATCGCCTCCTTCAAGGAAAGCCCCCACAAGGAGGAGGCCCAGAAGCTCATGGCCGTCTTCTCCGACGCCCAGCACAACGCCATGTACTGTGCGGGCACCTTCAACCTGACTTCCCGGGTGGATGCGGAGGTGAACTACACCGCCAACAAGGAGAATTTCGACACCTTCGCAGAGGACCTGAAGGTCACCCCGGCCTATGCTGCCCAGGAGTGGAACAGCCCCTTGATCGGCAAATCCTCCGCCATCATAAGGGAGCAGGTGGTCCAGATGCTGCTGGGCACCCTGACGCCGGAGGAGGCCGTGGCCGAGATCGACGCCCAGGCGGCGGACTTAGCCAACTAAAATTCCCAGCACCGTTCATGCGGCTGCTCCATCGGGCCTGCCCGGTGGAGCAGTTTTACCAGTGACAACGGTCGTTTCAGTATGAACTCTCAGGAAGGAGGCGCCGTGCAAACAGGTTTCACCAGGCGGGTCCGCAGGCCCCGGGGCAATTTCCACCAGATTCTGGCCCCCCTGCTGTTCCTGCTGCCCAACCTGCTCATCTTCACCCTGTTCATCATCATCCCGGCTGCCCGGGGCCTGTCCATGTCCCTGATGGACTGGGGCATCTTCACCGGCAGCCGCTTCACAGGCATGCGCAATTTTGAACGCCTGCTCACAGACCGGGTCTTCTTCATCACCGTGAAAAACACCCTGGTGTATTCGGCGGCCACCGTGGCCCTCCTCACCCTGGTGGCCCTGGGCCTGGCCCTGCTGCTGCACCGCAACGACCTAAAGGGGGAAAAGGCCTACCGCTCCGCCTTTTACCTGCCCTCCCTGCTGAGCATGGTCACCGTGGGCATCGCCTGGCGCTTCATCCTGGGGGATGAGATGGGCCTGATCAACTACCTGCTGCGCAGCCTGGGGGGCCGGGGGGTGGGCTGGCTCACTGACCAGGGCCTGGCCATGATGAGCGTCATCCTGGTGTCCCTCTGGGCCCAGGCGGGCTACTACATGGTCATCATGATCTCCGGCCTCCAGGCCATCCCTGCCTCCCTGTACGAGGCGGCCCGGATTGACGGCGCCGGCCGGTGGGGCCTGTTCTTCCACATCACCCTGCCCCTGCTGAAAAGCACCCTGCTGGTGGTGATGGTGCTGTCCACCATCGGCGCCTTCAAAGCCTATGAGCTCATCACCGTGATGACAGGGGGCGGGCCCGGCTATGCCACCAAGCTGATTGTCCAGCAGGTCTACCAGGTGGCCTTCACCGAGGACAGGATGGGCTATGCCGCCGCCATGTCCGTGGCATTGATGCTGATCATTGGCCTGTTCACCCTGGTGCAGTTCAGGCTGTCGGGAAAGGAGCAGGACTATGAGTGAGAAAGCCCTCAAAAAAGCCCTGCACCACGGTTTTTTAAGCCTGCTGGCCTTCCTGGTGCTCTTCCCGGTCATGTGGATCATACTGTCCTCCATGAAGGCCCAGACGGAGCTGTTCCGCCAGCCCCTCACCCTGCTGCCCCGGGCCTTCACCCTGGACAACTACCGCCTGGCCCTAAGCCAGGGGGATTTTGCCCGCTATTTTGGCAACTCCCTCTTTGTGGCGGTCACCTCCACCCTGCTGGCGGTATTGTTTAATGTGTCGGCGGGCTACGCCCTGGCCAAGTTCATCTTCCCCGGCCGGGGCTTCATCTTTGCCGCCATGCTGTCCACCCTGATGATCCCCCTGCAGGTCATCATGATCCCCATCTTTCTGCAACTGAAGTCCTTTGGTTTGCTCAACACCCTCTGGGGCATCATCATCCCCCCGGCGGCCACCCCGACGGGCATCTTCTTAGCCCGGCAGTACATGGTGACCCTGCCCAACTCCATGATCGAGGCGGCCCGGATTGACGGCGCGGGGGAGTGGTACCTCTTCCGCCGCATCATTCTGCCCCTGTCCGCCCCCATCGTGGCCACCATCACCATCTTCTCCTTCATGTGGCGCTGGAATGACTACCTCTGGCCCCTGATTGTCATCACCGACAACAAAAAGCAGACCGTCCAGCAGGCCCTGGCCAATTTTGTAGGCCAGCTGCAGATCAACTGGTCCCAGCTGCTGGCCATGACCACCGTGGCCATCATCCCGGTGGTGATCGTCTTCTTCGCCTTCCAGAAATATTTCATGACCGGCATCTCCGCAGGCGCAGTGAAAGGGTAATACCAAACTGTCCATAGTAAACAGCGCCCGGGCAGCCAGGCGCTGTTGTTTTCTTTCTGTTGTTTTGATCCGGCTCCTGCGCTATTCCTCCCGCGGTCCCAGGGTAAAGCCCGCATAGCGCAGCTTCGGGCCGCTGTCCGCAGGCGGCACAAAGACGCCGTTTTTGGTTTTGAACACCAGGAAGCTGGTGCCAAACACAAACCGGATGCTGCTGGTGGTCACCTGGGGCAGCAGCAGGGGCCCGATCTCCGCTGCAACCCTGTCCATTTCCTCAGAATACCCCATGGGGAAGAGGCTGTAGCGGCCGCCCTCCAGGTGCTGGTCATGCAGGAGGAGGGACAGCACGAAATCCTGGAAGAAGTCAGCGAAGTCGTCATAGCCCAGCGCTTCTGACAGGATCTTCACCGGCTTGTCCAGCACTTCCTCATGATGCCAGCGCTCGTCACACAGGTCCGTGGTTTTCAGGAATACCCCGTCCCCGCCCTTGTGCTGGGCAAACAGGGCCAGCATGACCATCAGGGGGTAATGGGTGTGTTTCCCGAAGTCGAAGATGCTTTCGCCGCCATAGATCATGCTGCGGTTGAACACCTCCTGCCTGCCTTGAAGGATGTCTGCAATGGTCTCAAAGGGCTCGTAGGAGAAATACCACCCAGGCAGGTGCTTCTTCATGGTTTCCTCAGGGTAGATCAGGGCGGTGGCTGCAGCAGACAGCAGCTCTTCCAGCCAGGTGTAGTGGTGCCCCAATTCCACGTTCTCATCCCAAAAGGCCTGGTTCTCGTCCAGATCAACGGTTTCTGTGAACGGGTTGGAGGTGTAGTTGCGGTCCATGAACAGCAGGTGCTGCAGTTCATGGATCATGGTGGAATAGATCCGGTCCACCTGGTGGTGGGCCACGCCCTGGTCATCCACCTGTTGGATGCTGGCGACGCCAAAGGTGTCCAGGTGGAGGATGGGCAGGTGGTTGCTGTCATGGACCTCCCCATCCGCTATGAAGCGGATGAACAAATCCCTGGGAGCAAGAAAGCCGATGTAACTCCCTGGAATATTGTAGAACAGCAGTTCAATTTTTCCATCCCCGGGAAGGCGCTGGGGCGCCCCGAAGATCTGGGTCATCCTGGGATAGACCCGGTCAAACTCCCGGGCAATCTCCCCGGCATAGGCCGGGTCCATGCTGTCCAGGGGATAATAATCCGGGTTCTGGGGCGTCCACACCCGGCAGTGCTCCCCGATGTGCAGCAGCTTGAACATCATTTTGCCGTCTGCCGGATTCGAGTCTTCATCCATGCGGAATACCTTCAGGTGCCCTTCCTGCAGGTCCTCCATGGCTTCCCGCTGCAGGCTGTCGTCCTCCGGCAGGAAGGGGTCCGGGATGCCTTTTTTGAGGGCGTCGTAGACGCTCAGGTCCTTGAAATTGGGATGGGGCAGCTTCAGGGGCCGGATGTCCTTGTCAATCTGGTCGCCGATCATCCCGGTGGACAGATAGCCCTTGCCCCCCAGGTTGCCGTTGATGATGACCACATAGTCCCCGGTGTAGCCCCCCTCCGGATCCAGGTCCAATTGAACGCGGCTGCCCGCCGCCCCTTCCATCAGGGCGGCGGGCAGATAGGATGCCAGCAGGGCTGCAATCAGGGTCAGCGTCAGCAGGGTAACCAGGTGTCGGCGCATCGCTTCTTGCCTCCTTCTGCGGGCGTGTTCAGTTGTCTGTCAGGCCCCCTGGCTGGCCAGCTGTTTCTTGCTTTGCACCGTGCGCCAGGTGTGCATCACCAGGGCCACCGCGATGACGCCGTAGCACAGGAAGACCCGGAAGTATTCGCCCACCACGGGGTTGCCGAACATCACGGTTCCGGCGTCCTGGGCCACCACAAACAGGGTGTGGAACAGCAGGCAGCCGATGATGGCCTGGCCGTTGGTGGCCCGGTTGATGGAGGCGCCCCCCACCAGGATGGCGGCGCCGGCGTAGAGGCCCACCATCTCATGGGCGGCGTAGGTCTGCAGGGTGCCCAGGTTCTGGATGAAGAGGATCTGCCCCCAGCCGGCAAAGACGGTGGAGATCATGATGGCGATGAGGCGCACCCGGTTCACGTTGATGCCGGCGGCATTGGCCACGGTGCGGTTCTGCCCCACGGCACGGAACTGTTGCCCCAGGCGGGTTTTCATGATGCCGGCGTTGAACAGGCACAGCAGGCCCACCAGCAGGAAGGTGACCACCGGGATGTGGATGTTGGCGAAATTGGGCTGCACAAAGGGCAGGTGGTAGAAGATGAGGAAGACCAGGGACAGGGCCGTCATGGTGATAAAGCGCCTGCGGCTCATCCGCTTGGTGAAGAAGAGGAAGGCCCCGAACACCAGGATGATGCCGCTTGTGATGTACAAGGCCGTGCTGAAGTGGATGCGCAGCACGTTGTCCACCGCCCCCTGGAGCTGGTTGATGGTGAGGTCCAGGGTGTTGCGCACCCCGGTGGCCCCCACGATGGTGACCTTGGCGGAGAGGGGGATGATCATGCCAAAGACGAAGAGGAACAGCAGCTGGTAGGCCCCGTTGGCGAAATAGCCCAGGATCAGGGAGCCGATGGTCTCCTGGCCCTTCATTTTGTTGAGAAGGCTGCCGATTAGGAAGCCGAAGAAGCCGGCCAGGGGCATGGTGATCAGGGCGCTCACCAGGATGCCCGTTACCCCGGTCAAGGACCAGTTGATGGCCAGCAGCATCCCCACCTGGGCCGCCATGGCCCCGATGGTGATGGCGAAGTTGATGCCCATGCCCGAGATGATGGGGATGATGAGGGACAGCACGATGAAGAGGTTCCTCACCAGGCGGCTGACAATCTGGTAGAGAATGTCGTTCATGGGCCGGCCGGAGATGAGGATGAAGGCCACCGACAGGAAGAGGAAGACGTAGGTGACCACATAGTCCTTCAGGTGCTTGCCGATGTTTAAGCTGTTGTTGCGGTTCAACTCAGTCACGTCCCTTCCCTCCTGCCTGCGTCAGGGCATACAGGATGATGCCGTTGGAAATCAGGATGCGCATGACCTCGGAGAGGCCAGAGATATCAATCATGGCGTTGGCTACCTGGATGCCCATGGCCAACACCCCCTGGAAGAGGAAGGTGCCCAGGATCACGTGGAAGACCTTGGCCTTGGACACGGTGGCACCGCCGATTAAGATGCCGCTGGCGGCGATGAAGCCCATCTGCTGGGGGCCCATGTACAGGGACATGAAGCCGAAAGACTGGGAGTAGACGATGATGCCCACGCTGGCGATGACGGTAGAGAGGGTGGTGCCAATCAGGCGCATGTTGTCCACATTGATGCCGGAGGCCTTGGCAAAGGCCGGGTTGCTGCCGGCGGCAATCATGGCCACCCCCTTGCGGCTGCGCTCAAAGAGGTACATGAGGCCGCAGGCAAAGAAGAGGAAGAGGAGGAGGCCTGTTGGCACGGACACCCCCAGGATGTTGAAGCGCAGGAAGTTGTCTAAGAGGCCCCCGATGTTGCCCGCCATGTTGTGCATCACACGCAGGCCGCTGCCCAGGGCCCAGGTGAGTTTGGGGTTTTTGAAGGGCAGCAGCATCCAGGCGATGCAGAAGAGGGACACATAGGAGAAGCCCACGTAGGTGGACACCGTCATCTCGCTGCCCTTGATCTTGTTGAGGAGCAGCCCGTAGGCATAGCCCACGGGGATGGCCAGAATGATGCCCAGGGCCATGGCGAAGAGGAGGGCGCTCCAGCCCGTCATATTCATTTCAAGGGCAATCAGGGTGGACAGGAGGCCCGAGATGATGCCGATGGGCATGCCCAGGTTCAAGCTGATGCCCGACTGGATGCCCGGCAGCATGGCCAGCACCAGGACGCCGTACATGCCTAGGCGCTGCAGCACGTCGGTAATCAGGCCCGGGATGGTGACCCGGTAGAGGCCGGCTAAGATAATCAGCAGCAGGAAAAACAGCAGGATGATGAAGCGGGGGGTGCCCAGGCGCTTGATGATGGGCTTGAAAAACAGGATTGACAGGCCTAAAACCAGCATGCCGAAGGCCAGGTACAGCAGGTTTTCCGACTGGCGCACCAGGGCCATCCGGAAGGATTCGGAGGGGTCCAGCAGCTTGTCCGCCCCGGCGCGCACCGAGCGGTCGTAGACGGACTCGAAAACGTCCCCCTTGGCCCGGACGGCGTCCATCACAGGGTTGACGGCGTCCCCCAGCATCTCCGGGGTGAGGCTTTGGTGGATGAGGGCAATCTCAGCAAGCACGGCGTCCGCGTAAGGCTTGAGGCCCTCCTTCTGAGCCTTCAGCGCGGCAGAGGGCACAAAGCCCGTCAGGTCGTCGATCACCGGGCGCATGACCTCCTCGGCCACCGGGGCTTCCAGGGCCAGGTCCTCCCCCTCCTGGGGCAGCTCCTGCTCTGGTTCCTCCATCACCGGCGCAGCCTGGCCCTTGGTGGCCAGGAAGGCCTGCTCCTCGGTGTGCAGGGCGTCGTAATAGGCCTTCAGCTCCGTGTCCAGGGCCAGGATGGCGCTTTCAAAGCCCGGCGAGGTGCTGGCAAAGCCGGGGTGCAAACGCTCCACGTTTTCCTGGCGGGCCCTGGCCTTTTCCTCGTTCATGAACTCGGTGGCCTGCTTGCGGCTCATGCCTTCCTCGCTGGCCTTGGCGTAGGCGGCGCGCCCTGCCTCCAGCTCCATCTCCTTGATGAGGGGCTGGTGGGCCGCGGCCATGACGGAATAGCTGCGCATCTTGTTGAGGGTGTCAAAGGTGCCGGCCTGCTGCCGGGTGAACATCCCCCAGACGCCGGCGGCCAGAAGCGCAAAGGCGATGAGGAAGCACAGGACGGAGACTGCAATCTGGCTGCGGGTGGTTTTCATGCGCTTTCCTCCTTCATGGTGATGCCGCTCATGGCCAGGCCGTATTCCTCGTTTGAGGCTGAGGGCTTCAGGATGGCGGACACCTGTCCCTCGGTGACGATGGCGATCCGGTCGCAGATGCTCTTGAGTTCCAGCAGCTCCGAGGACACCATCACGATGGTCAGTTTCAGTTCGCGGTTCAGGCGCAGCAGGGTGTCAATCACCAGCTTCTTGGCCCCGATGTCAATGCCCCGGGTGGGCTCGGACACAAAGAGGAACCGGGGGTTTAGGGCCAGGGCCCTGGCGATGCACACCTTTTGCTGGTTGCCGCCGGAGAGGGTGCCCACCGGCTGCAGGGAGGAGGTGGCCCGCACGTCCAATTCCTTCATCAGCTGCCGGGCGGATTCCCGGATCTGCCGGGTGTTCTTCAGGCGGAAGGGGGCGCTGCCCACGTATTCGCCGTTCACCTGCATGGCTGAGAAGACGATGTTGTCCTCGATGCTCTGGTCCAGCAGCAGGCCCACCCCCCGGCGGTCCTCCGACACCATGGCCATGCCCCGTTTGAGGCTGGCCCGGGGGTCGTTTAAGGGCAGGTCCTCCCCAAAGAGGGTGACCTGGCCGGAGGCGGGGTAGATGCCCATGATGCCGTTGGGCAGGCCAATTTTGCCCTGGCCTGCCAGGCCGCCGATGCCCAGGATCTCCCCGTCATACACGGTGAGGTCCAGGCCCTTTACGGCCTCCCCGGGCATCATCACCCGCAGGTTGCGGATTTCCATGGCCACCGGGCTGTCCTCCGGGAAATCCCGGGAGTTGTCGGACACGGCGTCCGCCCCCTCCCGGCCCACCATCAGGGCGGCCAGTTCCGACAGGCTGGTGTTGGCGGTTTCCTTGTAGGCGGCCAGCTTGCCGTCCCGCAGCACGGTGACGCTCTGGGCGGCCCGCATCACCTCCCCCAGGCGGTGGGTGATGAAGATGATGCCGATGCCGGATTCCGCCAGGGCTTCCATGACGCCGATTAGGATATCCGCCTCGGATTCCGTCAAGACGGCGGTGGGCTCGTCAAAGACCAGCAGCTTGATGCCGGTCTTGTCAATCTCCCGGGCAATCTCCACAAACTGCATATAGCCCACCGGCAGGTTGCGGATCTGCTCGGCCTCTGAGATGGCGATGCCAATCTTGTCAAGGGCGCGTGTGGCGTGCTCGGACATGGTTTTCCTGTCCAGGGTTTCCAGGTCCTTCCCCAGCAGGCGGCTTACCAGGCTGGGCTTACTGATCTCCCGGTTCAATTTGATGTTTTCCGTCACCGAGAAACCGGGAATCAGCATGAACTCCTGGTGCACCATGCCGATGCCGTGCTCAATGGCCTGGTGGGGGGATTTGATGTGGACGGGTTGCCCGTCAATGCGCACCTCCCCCTCAAAGCCGCCGGTTTCCATGATCACCGGCATGCCAAAGAGGATGTTCATCAGGGTGGATTTGCCCGCCCCGTTTTCCCCCAGCAGGGCGTGGATCTCCCCGGGCTTCACCTTCAGGCTCACGTCCTGCAGCACCTGGTTGTCCCCGTAGCGCTTGCTGATATGACTTAAATCCAGCACATATTCGTTGATTGGAATCACCCCTGTCCCGCCGGTCGGCCCCAGGGCCGAGCGGCCTTTTTATCAAAGAAATCGCCAGCGGTCTGGCGGCATTCGGCGCACATGGCGCGCCACATTATGAACCATAAAGCAAAGGGCCCAGCCCCGGCGAACCGGGGCTGGGCAGAAGGACCCTTAGTCCAGGAACTCAGAGAAGTCCAAACGGTCGAAGTAGACCATGAAGTAGGTGGGGTATTCCTTGCCGTTGTCGTCCACATAGGTGGAGACCTTCACGTCATAGCCGGTGGCGGTGTCCAGGGAGGCCTTCACGTCCGCTTCCACGCCTTTCTCAGCCAGCTTGCCGTTTAAGTAGTTGGTGGCATACTCAAAGGCGCCGGTGATGAGGGAGTAGTTGACGGGCACGGGCCAGGTGGAGAAGCGCTCTTCCGCGTCGTTTTCCTTCAGGATGGCGGCAGCCTTCTTGATGTAGGCGTCGATGTTCCCCCAGTCAGCCTCGTCGATGGCCACGCCCAGGGAGGCCGGGAAGCCGTGGAAGGGGCTGGGGCAGCAGGGGAGGGGATAGTAGGCGTTGGGCTCTTTGAGAACCGCTGCCTGGAGGGCTTCCTGCAGACCGCAGTTGGTGCAGAAGAAGGCCACTTTCTTGCCGGGGAACTCTTCCATGATCTTGGGGATGGTCTCCAGCACGGCGTTCTGGGCGCCGGACATGCCTGCGTCGCCGGTGGGGTCGGGCACGTCCCGGTCCACCATCTCGATGCCGGCCAGCTCGGCCTCGGCCTTCATGATGTTGTAGCGGGCCACGATGGTCTCATAGCCCATGTGGCGGGCGAAGGACAGGTGCACCAGCACGTCGGCGCCCCAGTCTTTGGCGGTCTGGACGATCTGCTTGCCGCCGTTGATTTCGTCAACGCCCATGACATAGTCAGCAGCACTGGTGATGGTCTGGGGATCCTCTGCGGGCACGCCGGCGATGAGCAGCAGGTCATCCCGCTTCAGGTCGTTGCGGATCTGGGTGAAGGCGGCGGCAGTGCCCTGCACGGCCTGGACCACGATGATGGCTTTCACATCGGGGTCTGAGGCAAACTGCAGGATCTTGCCCACGGTGGTCTCCACCTCGGAGGAGAAGCGGTCCGGATAGGTATCCGTGATGACGATGTCCGGATATTTTTCCTTGAGCATCTCCGCGGCGCGGAACTCCTCCTCGCCCTGGGTGACGGTGCCGGTCATGATGGCGATCTTGTACTTGGGCGCCTCTTCCGCCATGGCGGGCAGCAAGAGACCCAGCATCATGGAGAGGGCAAGGACCAGAACCAGAATTTTTTTCATGGGTTTCCTCCTCATTTTTTATCAGATGCAGGTAGCACAAAATACGGTATGCATCTGATTTTCTTGACTTCATTAAATGAAGAATTTATGCATTTGTCAAGATGAATTTTCAAAAAATAGCAAAAGTCTAGTATACACCGTGTTTTTGAGATTCAAGCAAATGAAAACCCTGAAGCATGTGGCCTGCTTCCGCCCTGAAACCACAAAAAATAAGGGAATACAAGGGTTGCGGGCGGTTCACATTCATACAGAAAACAGTATAAGTACAAGTTGGGGCCGGTTTTCGGGCCCTGCCCCAGCCTGCAGCGGCCGGTGGCGGCCCAAGGGCCCCGCGCCTGCACACGCTGCATCCGGGTATGTTCCATCAATAGCTGTGTCCTTTTATATCGTGAGGTGATGCCCATGACAAGAACGCGGAAAGCCCTGGCGCTGATGATGGCCCTATGCCTGCTGCTGCTGGCCGCCCCGGGCCTGGCTGCCCCCGCCCCGGCGCAGGCGCCCCCCCTGACGGTGCCGGGCCTGTCCCTGCTGCCCCTGCCCGTAGCGGAACCCATCCTCCTCATGGCGGTTCAGGACGGGCGCCTGGCGCTGCTCACCCGCCGGGAAAACCAGGAGGCTCCGGAATTGTACCTCTATGCGTTCCCGGGCATGACGCTGCTGGCCCGGCAGGCCCTGGAGCCCGCCTGGCAGCTGGATTACCTGGCCCATGACCACCTGGGCTTCCTCAAGGACGGCCGCCCCTATGTGCTGAGCCTGATGACCGCCACCCTGCTGCTGTATGACCACCAGCTGGCGGGCAGGCAGGAGATTGCCTTCGGCCAGGGGCAGCTCTTTCGCAGCGCCTTTGTCCAGGGGGACGGCGCCTTCATCTGGGCGGCGGACCTGGAGGGGAACATCACCCGGTTTGATGTGGCGGCGGGCAGGGGCCACAGGCTGACGCCCCAGCTGCCCGGGGGCTGGGACTTTGAGCAGTTCCTCGCCGCCGAAGGCGGGCGGCTGCGCAGCCGCTATGACCACGAGGGCTTCAGCCTGGTGGCGGAGGTGGACGGGGCGGGCAGCACCAGCATCCTCCCGGTGCTGCCGGGGGCCTCCTGGTTCAGCGGGTCCCGGGTGCTGCTGACAGGAACCAGCCTGGCCATGCTGCACGCGCCGGGGCAGGAGGAGCTGACATTGTTTGAAGGCTGGGGGGATTGGGAAAGCCCGCTGTTTCTTGCGGGGGACAGCTTCCTCACCATCCACCACCAGGGGGATCAGGTGCTGCTGCGCCGCTACGACCTGGCCCGGGGCCTGCTGCAAAACCGCCTGAACCTGCCCCAGGAACAGCGCGGCCTGTATTTTTCCCAGGTGCAGGACACCGGGGAGGGCCGCGTCCTGATCCTGTACCAGAGCCTGGACCAGGAAAGCCAGGCCCTCATCCTCTGGGACCCGGCGGAATCGCCCCTTTTAGAAGCGGCAGGCCTGACAACAACCAGCATCCGCCAGTTTGCGGCGGTCAACGACGCCCTGGCCTGGGAGATCGCCGGGAAGCATCAGGTCACCATCCGGATGCGCCAGGAGGGCAGCCTGTTTGTGAACGAGGTGTACGCCGCCCAGCCCAGCCTGGAGGAGCTGCGGATCCGGGAGGCCTTAACGGCCATCGACGCCTTCCTTCATATCCTGCCGGAAGGGCTGCTGCAGGAGGCCCTCCTGCCGCCTGTTGACTCCCTTGCCATCCACTTGACCGGCGCCATCCAGCAGACCGGGCAGGAGGGCATCATGGCTGCGGCGGGCTTTTCCGCCCAGTCAGGCAGCCAGCGCCTGCTGGTGCTGGACATCCGGGACACGGGCCTTGCCCGCATCCTGGCCCATGAGTTCATGCATGTGCTGGAGGACCGGCTGGAGCAAGCTGCGGCGGACAGCCAGCGGCCCCTCCTCTGGTACTGGGGGCGCCTGGGGCCCGGGGAGGCGCCGGACTACGGCTTCCACCACCGCTACACCGATTCGGAAGGCTACACGCTGTATGATGCGGCATACACCGCCGCGGCCTATGATGCCGGGGAGCACCCGGACCAGGTCTGGTTTGTTGATGCCTACAGCCGCACCCTGCCCCTGGAGGATCGGGCCCGGCTTTTTGAACACCTGATGGTGCCTGGCGGCCCGGAGGAGATCCTGGTGTACCCCCGCCTGGTCTACAAGGCCCAGCTCCTGGCCGCCCTCATCCGGGAGGCCTTCCCCAGCGCGGCCCGGCACCCCGGCCCGCCTTGGGAAGCACGGCTGCCCGCCTTTGAGGCCGGGGCGCTGCTGGAGGCAGCCTTCCAGGCGCTGGCGGCCCTGGAATAATCCCTGGTTGTTCTACTGAAAGACCGGCCTGGTTGTGCTATGATGGGACTGGTTTTTTGAAGCCAAATCAAGCGTTATAAGGGAGGAAGCCCATGAAAACCGTCGATGCCACCGGCCTTGCCTGCCCCCAGCCTGTCATCCTGGCCAAACAGGCCCTGCAAGGGGAGCCGGGGGAAGTGCAGGTGCTGGTGGACAACCGCACCGCCACCCTGAACCTGAGCCACCTGGGGCAGACCCTGGGCCGTGCGGCCAGCGTGAAGGAGCTGGCCAGGGACTGCTATGAGGTGCTGTTTGCCCCTGCGACCGGTGAGGAAGCGGCAGGGGAGGCGCAGGGCAGCTATGTGGTGGTGCTGGCGGGGGAGGAGATGGGCCAGGGGGACCCTGCCTTTGGCCGCAAGCTGATGGAGGGCTTTGTGTACGCCCTGGGGGAGCAAAGCCCGCTGCCGGCCTTCGTGCTGTGCTACAACCGGGGGGTGGCCCTCACCACGGAGAACGCCAAAACCGTGTCTGATTTGCAGGCCCTTGCGGCACAGGGGGTGCAGGTGCTGTCCTGCGGCCTCTGCCTGGATTTCTATGGCCTGAAGGACAGGCTGCAGGTGGGGGAGGTCACCAACATGTACCGCATCTGTGAATTGATGACCCAGCACCCGATGGTCCGGCCGTGACAAAGCTGCTGGTCACCTTTTTTTCCAGCCATGCAGCCATGGAGGCGGAGCTGCTGATGGAGGAGGCGGGCCTGCCCGGCCGGCTGATTCCCCTCCCGCCCCAGGTCCACGCCGGCTGCGGCCTGGCCCTGCTGTGCGACCCCGGGCACCGGGAGATGGTGTTGTCGCTGATGGCCCGGCATCAGCTGGCCTATGAGCAGCTCTACACCGGCCAGCGAGGGAGGTGGACGCCGGCATGATGTATTTTGACCAGAGCGCCACCTCCTTGCACAAGCCGCCGGAGGTGACAGAGGCCGTCCTCCGGGCCCTCACCGGGGGCTATGGCAACCCGGCCCGGGGGGCGCACCAGGCGGCCAACCAGGCCCTGAAGGCCTTGGCCCGTGCCCGGCGCAGCCTGGCTGCATATTTTGGCGTCAATCCCCTGGACATCGCCTTTGCTGCCAACGCCACCATGGCCCTAAACCAGGCGATCAAGGGGGCGCTGGGGGCGGGGGACAGGGTGCTCACCACCGGCCTGGCCCACAACGCCACGCTGCGGCCCCTGTACCAGATGCAGGCCCGGGGGATGGGGCTGGACCTGCTGCCCCTGGGGCCCGATGGCGGCTATACCATCAGGGACCTTAAACAGGCCCTGCGGCCGGACACCAGCGCCCTGTGCATCAACGCCATGTCCAATGTGTCGGGCTTCACAGCCCCCCTTCCCGAGATTGCAGCCCTGTGCGTGGAGAAGGACCTGCTCCTCATCCTGGACCTGTCCCAGTATGCCGGCACCCGGGCCCTGCCCCAGGTGCCCCGGTGGCCCCGCAGCCTGATGGCCTTCACCGGCCACAAGTCCCTCTACGGCCCCCAGGGGGTGGGCGGGCTCATCAAACGGGGGGACATCCCCCTGGCGCCCCTTTTGTCCGGGGGCAGCGGGGTGCATTCCTTTTTGAAGGAGCAGCCTGCCACCTACCCCGAGGTCTGCGAGGCGGGCACCCTGAACCTGCCGGGCATCCTGGGGCTTCAGGCGGGGGTGGACTGGCTGATGCAACAAGGGCAGGCGGCGGTGAGCGCCCGCTTAAGCGCTCTGCGGCAGCAGTTTGTGGCAGGCTTAGAGCAGCTGACCGGCGTGGATGTCTATGAGGGCGGGCCGGACCCCGGGCCGGTGGTGGCCCTGAACATGCGGGGCATGGACGCGGCGGAGGTGAGCCAGGTTCTGGACGAGGACCATGGCATCATGACCCGGGCCGGCGCCCACTGCGCCCCCCTGTGGCACCAGGCCATGGGCACGGAAACCCGGGGGGCGGTGCGCTTCAGCTTCTCCCTGTTCAACACGGAGGACGAGGTGGACCGGGCCCTTTTCGCGCTGAAGGCCATCGCCGGGGGCTGAGGGTGTTTATCCCCGCCTCCGGCGCTGTATAATGAAGGCAGATGCTATCCGGCCTTCATTTTTTATATGACGATTTGCAAGGAGGGGCGCTATGGGACTGCTGCAACGCTTCAGACAACCGGGGAAGGACGGGCGGCTCAGCCCCAAGGAAACCTTCCTGCTGTCCCTGCCCATCCCGGCGGCATCCTTAAGCCATGTCCTCATCCACAATGTGTACATCAAGCTGTATACGGATTTGATTGGCCTGAAGCCCATGTACGTGGGCCTGGTCTACCTGGTTTACAACATCTGGAACTTCCTGAACGACCCCTTGATCGGCATCCTGATCGACCGGCGGAAGGTGGACCCCCAGAAAGGTAAGTTCCTCTACATCATGCGGGTGAGCGTGCCCTTCATGCTGCTGTGCCTGGTGGCCATGCTGCTCTCCCAGCCCACCTGGCCCCAGTGGCTCATCTTCACGGCCCTGTTGGTGGAACTGTTCATCTACGACACCTTCGCCACCGCCTACGGGGTGGCCACGGGCAGCTTCATCCTGGTGAAGGCGGCCAGCAAGGAGGAGCGGGTGAACGTGAACGTGGTCCAGTCCTATGTGGCCAACATCGTCAGCTTTTTCGCCACCCTGGTGCCCACCTTCCTGCTGGTGGGCAACCGGGAAGGGGACCTGGGCATGATCGTGCTGGTGCTGATGGGGGTGGTGGCCTTGAACGCCGCCATCTACTACGTGGCGCTGAAAAACCTGGAGGACAGGCCGGAATACTATGCCCACGGCAACATCGAGGACAGCTTCAACCTCAAATCCCTCTGGGGGGACATCCGGGTGCTGGCAGGCAGCCGCACCTTCCGGGCCTGGGCGGGCTACAACCTGCTGGCCCTGGCCCCCAATGCCGTGTACTTCACCGCCTTTTTGTACCTGATGGACCATGTCATCAAAACCGGCGGGCTGGAGGCCACCCTGGCGGACACCGTGCCCATGCTGGTGGTCTTCGCCCTGCTGCCCCTGATGGCAGGATTCATCAAACGGGAAGGGGGCAAGAAGGCCATCCTGCTTGGCAGCCTGCCCTATGTCCTGGGCCATGTGTGGCTGTTTTTTACCGGCAGCTGGGTGGCGGTGCTGCTGGCCTATATCCCCATCATGCTGGGCAAATACATGATGTCCACCGCCGGCGCGCCCCTGTCCGCCGCATTGATTGACGAAAACGAGCGGCTGACGGGCACCAGGAAGCCGGGGCTCATCGGCGCCCTGCTGGCCCTGATTGCCGCCCCGGCCCTCTCCAGCCAACTGATGATCTTCATGGGCATCCTGGAGTTCTTCGGCTATGACAACAAGGCCGCGGTCCAGACAGAACAGGCCATGCTGGGCATCCGGATGGGGACGGCCATCGTGCCCATTGTGTTTGTGCTGCTGGGCCTGATTCCCCTGCTGCGCTTCCCCATCAACAAAGCCGCAGAAGAGGAATTGTCCCAGTACAGCTTGGAGCGGCGGCGGGGCAGCTTGCATGAGGGCATCGAAACAGAATAGGTCAACTCCACCCAACTCAGCAAGCATGGTGTTTTAGCTGAATATTAAAGTCTTTTAAGGGGGTCCGGGGGATTTTTTCTTCAGAAAAAATCCCCCGGCGTCCTATTCTTCCCTTGCTTCCCCGTCCTTCAACAGCTCCGCAGCGGGTGTTTCAAAGAAGTCCCCGGTGTAGCACCAGTAGGTCTGGCCCCAGCCCCAGGACTGGAAGAGGTCCAGGAGGAAGCGGCCGTGGGCGCGGGCGGAGGGGAAGGCGGCAAAGGCGCCCCATTCGGTGACCACGGCGGGGATGTTCATCATCAGCTGGGTTTCCCGGTGCCGGGTGAAGATGGACAGGGCCCGGGAATCGCTGGGGTCTGCCATGGCCTCGGTGTCCACCACCAGGTCATAGCCGTGGGGGGCGAAAATCTGTTTGGGGTCCTGGAGGCCGTTCACGGTAATGGGCCGGATGCCCGAGGGGATGCCGATGTTGCTTAGGTAGTTGTTGCCCCGGAAGATGAAGCTGTCGGTGTCGTGGACCCGGATGACGGCGGTGATTTTCTCGTAGAAGGGCTCCAGGATGCCGCGTTCAAAGTGGATGACCCGCTCCTGGGACAATTCCCCCAGGGCCCGGTAGCGCTCGGGGTCGTTCAAGATGTGAAGGAGCTGCAGCTTGGCCTCGGGGTCCAGGAACAGGCCAGCCATCTGCTCCGGGTCCGGCTCCGTGATGCCCAGGGCCTGGCGCTCCTCCTGGGTGAGGAGGCCGTAGAAATGGAGGAGAAGCTGGCCGAAGATCAGCTGGATCTCGCTGCCGGGGGCGGGCTCGTTTAAGATGTCGTAGCCAAAGAGGGCGGGGTGGCCGGCAAAGCGCTTTGCCAGCATGGCCCAGGTGTTGGCAAAATGGTCCTGCAGGCCCAGGCCGGTTGCGGGGACGGGCTGGTTGCCCCAGAAGGCGTCCCAGCACTCCTGCACAAAGGCGGAGGTGAGGTAGGCGTCGCTCCAGTGGGCCGTGGCTTCAAAGGGGGTGTCAGTGAGGCAGGCCCAGTCCGGGGCGCCGTCGGAGGCGCGCTGGGCGTAGAGGTCCTGGTGCATGTCCAGAAAGACGGCGATGCCGGCCTTGTGGGCCCGGTTTAGCTGGTCCTCAATGAACTGCAAATAGCTTTCGTCGTACTGCCCGGGCGCTGGCTCGATGGCGGTCCAGAGGATGCCCAGGCGGATGAGGTTGAAGCCGTGACCGGCAAAGCGCTGGTAGAGGTCCTCAGGCCAATGGGGGATGAATTGAAAGCCGCCCTCCGGCAGTTTGCTGCCCTTGTGGATTAAGTTGATGCCGTGGAGGCGCACTTCCTGGCCTTTTGTGTTCAACAGGCGGGTGCCTTCCGTGTGCAGGTCCCGGGCCTGGATGGGCTGTCGGGGGGTAACAGGCATGTAAACCTCCTTCGGTCGGGGGGATGTGCGGGCCGGGGGCCCGTCCGCATGCAGTTGAGGGGATTATACACCGCCCGGCGTCGGGCCATGCACGCCAGACGCAGCCTGAACACGCACAAACAACAAACCAGGAGCCGCTGGCGGCTCCTGGCAGAATGAAGACAAACCATATCAAGGGGAGTTTCAGAGGGCACAGCCCTCTGAGTGAAATCGTATCGCCCGGCTTTGCCGGGCGGGCGGGGCGGTTTGCGAAGCAAACCATTCCTCGCATTTTCGCTGGCCGTGAGCACAGCGAACAAGCGAAAATGCCCGATCCTCCTCATCGACAAAGTGTCCGCAGACACTTTGTCGACACTCAACCAGGAGCCGTCGCCGGCTCCTGGTTGCTCATCAATGGTTGCTTTATTCCTTCAACTCCACCAGCACCACGGTGTCCACCGGGTCGGGCAGGACGGGGTCCGGGCCCAGGGTGGTGAAACAGATGTCCGGGTAGTTGTTGGTAATCCAGTTGAGCTCGATCTTCAGCTCATGCCCGGTGGCCAGCATGCGCACGGCCTTCACCTGGTCCGCCTTCACGCCGGTCAAGGGCAGGTAGCCGATGGGGTTGTCCAGCACGTGGTAGTACAATTTGTTGCCCTTGCGGGTGATGCGGCCGAAGTCCGGTTTGTCGATCCCTGCGATGCCGCAGCCGTAGATGCTGTCGCTGTTGAGGTCCATCCAGCGGCCGATTTCAGCAAGGGCATCCAGGGACTGGCGCGGGATCTTGCCCCGGGCGTCCGGGCCTACGTTGAGCAGCATGTTGCCGCCCTTGGACACGCACTCCACCAGCTTGCGGATGAGCATGGAAGCGGGCTTGAAGTGCTGGTCGTTGCCGGCAAAGCCCCAGTTGTTGTTCATGGTGATGCAGGCCTCCCAGGCCACGGGGTTCCCCTTGTAATTGACGATGCCATGGGGCGGGATGATCTGCTCGGGGCTGACAAAGTCCCCGCTGAACACGCTGGGGGACTCGGACAGCAGGCTGCCAAAGCCCTCGCCGCTGGCCTCCAGGCGGTTGTCAATCAGCACATGGGGCTGGTGGCGGCGCACCATGTTCACCAGGTCCGTGGCCCGCCAGGCCTCCCCCTTCAGGTCGTCATAGCTGAAGTCGAACCACAGGATGTCAATCCGGCCGTAACCTGTGACCAGCTCCTCCACCTGGGCGTGCATATAGTTGAGATAGTTGTCAAAATCGTAGGTATGGTCCTTGAAGGCCGGGTTGTCCCGCATGGGGTGTTGCCGGTCGCCATAGTGGGGGAAATCCGGGTGGTGCCAGTCGATGATGGAATAGTAAAAACCCACCTTCAGCCCTTCGGCCCGGAAGGCGTCCACATACTCCCGGATCAGGTCCCTGCCGGCGGGGGTGTTGGTGGCCTTGTAGTCGGTGTGGGCGCTGTCAAACAGGCAGAAGCCGTCGTGGTGCTTGGCGGTCATCACCGCGTAGCGCATCCCCGCCTCCCGGGCGGCCTTCGCCCAGGCTTTGGGGTCGTAGTCCTTGGGGTCAAACTCGTCCACATACTGCTGATAGTCTTCCACGCTCAGCCGCTCATTGCACCGGATCCACTCCCCCCGGGCGGGGATGGCGTAAACGCCCCAGTGGATGAACATGCCAAAGCGGTCCTCCTGAAACCATTTGATGCGCTGCTCATAAGCCTTCCTGTCCATGATATCCTCCTGCTACCTGTATTGCTGCCCCGCGGGCTTTGATCGTTGCCATCAATATACCACAAAGTTCATAGCACCATCATCAGGGTGCCGGCGCCGATTAAGACGGTGCCGATGATGGACTTGGGGGTGAACTGCTCATGCAAAAAGGCGAAGGCCAGCAGCAGGGTGATGACCACACTCAATTTGTCAATGGGCACCACCTTGGACACCTCGCCAATCTGGATGGCCTTGAAATAGCACAGCCAGGAGGCGCCGGTGGCCAGGCCCGACAGGATGAGAAAGAGCCAGCTTCTGCGGCTGATTTCGCCGATGCCTTTGTGGGCCTCCGTCAGAAAGACCATGCCCCAGGCAAAGATGAGCACCACCACGGTGCGCAGGGCGGTGGCCAGGTTGGAGTTGACCCCCTCAATGCCGATCTTGGCAAAGATGGAGGTGAGGGCGGCAAACACCGCCGAGGCCAAAGCCAGGATGAACCACATACACCATATCCTCCTTCATCTGTTCCGAAATTGTTTCAAGTCGGGGGCAATCCCCTGATGTGACTTTCTTGACAGTATACATCATCCAACAAAAAAGAGGCTGTCTGGTGTGACAGCCCCGGTTTTTAGGATGCTTCCTTCTTGCCCCGTTCCTTTTTGCCACGCCCCAGCATGGCGCTGGCGGCTTCCTCCCGGAACTGGTTGGTGTACAGCTGGTAGTAGGCGCCGCGGCGGGCCAGCAGCTCCTCGTGTTTGCCCTCCTCGGTGATGACGCCGTCTTCCAAAAGCAGGATGCGGTCGGCCTTCCTGATGGTGGAGAGGCGGTGGGCGATGATGAAGCTGGTGCGGCCCTGCAAGGTGCGCTCAATGGCGTGCTGGATCAAGACCTCGGTCTCGGTGTCTACCGAAGAAGTGGCCTCGTCCAGCACAAAGAGCCGGGGGTTGTGCAGGATGGCCCGGGCGAAGGAAATCAGCTGTTTTTCGCCGGTGGACAGGCGGCTGCCCCCCTCGCCCACCTGTGACAAATAGCCCTTGTCCATTTTCTGGATGAAGGCGTCGGCATTCACCAGCTGGGCGGCGGCCATGGCCTCCTCCTCGGTGGCCTCGGGGTTGGCATAGCGCAGGTTGTCCATGACGGTGCCGGAGAAGAGATGGGGCTCCTGGAGCACATAGCCCAGGCTGGACTGCAGCCACAGCTGGCTGCGCTCCCGGTAGTCCTTCCCGTCAATGAGGATGCTGCCGGAGGTGGGCTCGTAAAAGCGGCACAGCAGGTTTACGATGGTGGATTTGCCGGCCCCGGTGGGGCCCACAATGGCCACGGTCTCCCCGGGCGCCACCTTCAGGTTGAAGTGCCGGAGCACCTCCTCGCCGTCCTTGTAGCGGAAGGTGACGTCCTGGAATTCCACGGCGCCTTCTATGGGCTCCCAGTTTTCCTTGTTGGGGTGGAAGTTGTCGCCGTATTTGGCCACCACCTCCGGGCTGTCCAGGATGTCCGGCTCGGTTTCCAGCAGGCTCACCACCCGCTCGGCAGCGGCCTGGATGCGCTGCAGCTCGGCAAAGGCGCCGGCGATGTCCCGGATGGGGTGGAAGAACTGGACGGAGTAGCTGACAAAGGCGGTGAGGGTGCCCAGGGAAATGGCCCCGCCCAGCACCCGGCTGGCCCCCTGGCCCAAGACCAGGGCTGAGGCCACCGAGGACACGGCGATCACCAGGGGCATGAAGAGGCTGGACAGGGTGGCAGCCCGCACGGCGGCCTTGCGCATCCTGCCGGTGAGCTGTTCAAACTCCACCACGTTCTGCTCCTCCAGCACCAGGGTCTTGGTGGTCTTGGCCCCCATGATGCCCTCGTTGAAGGAGCCTGTGATGCGGGAGTTGATCTTGCGCACCTCCCGCTGGGCTTTTAAGATGCGCTTCTGGAACCAGATGGTAATCAGCACCAATACCGGCACCACGGTGAGGACCAGCAGGGCCAGCTGCCAGTTGATCACCAGCATGGACACGGTGACGGAAACCAGGAAGATGCTGGCCCAGACCAGGTCCACCAGGCCCCAGCCGAAGGCCTCCGCCAGATGAACCACGTCGCTGGTGAGCCGGCTCATGAGGAAGCCCACGCTGGTGCGGTCGTAGTAGGAGAAGGGCAGCTCCTGCAGTTTGCGGAAGCCCTTCATGCGCATGTCGTAGTTGACCCGGCTTTCAATGCGCCCGGCCGTGAGGATGAAAAAGAAGATGGCGCTCATCTGCAGGGCGATGACCACCAGGTACACCAGGATGAAGGGCACAAGGGACTGGGCGGCTTCGTTCACCATGATGTAGTTGTCAATGGCGTGGCGGGTGAGCAGGGGGATGAACACGTCGGTGACTGCCAGCACCACCATCATCAGGGCCACAAAGCCCATGGACTTCCAGTGGTGGCGCAGCTGCAAAAACAGCTTTTTGAACAGCCTGGGGTCAAATTTCTTGGTATAGTCCTGTTCTTCCAGGTGGGAAAAATCGCTCATACAGATTGCTCCAAACTGGCCTGGGCCACAAACTCGTCCTCCAGCCCCGACTGGATCTGGTGGATGCGCTGGTACAGGCCGGGTCGATGGATCAGTTCCTCGTGGCTGCCCTGGTCAGTGATGCGGCCGTCCTCCAGCACGAAGATGATGTCCGCCTGGCTCAGGGTGAGGATGCGGTGGCTGATGATGAGGGTGGTCACGTCCCGGCTGCGCCGGGCCAGGGCCTCCCGGATGCGGGCATCCGTCTGGGTGTCCACAGCGGAGAGGGAGTCGTCAAAAATCAGGATGTCGTTGTCCTTCAGCAGGGTCCGGGCGATGGCCGCCCGCTGCTTCTGGCCGCCGGAGAGGGTCACCCCCCGCTCGCCCACCATGGTGTCCCAGCCCTTCTCGCTTTCCTCGATGAACTGCAGGGCCTGGGCGTCCCGGGCGGCCTCTTCAATGGCCTCCCGGCTAGCCTCCGGCGCGGCAATGCGAAGGTTGTCGTAGATGGTCTTGCTGTACAGGAAGGGCTCCTGCAGCACCAGACCCACCCGGTTTCGCAGGTGCTTGCGCTTGATGCCGGCGATGTCCTGCCCGCCCACGGTGATGCGGCCCTTCTGGGGCGCATACAGCCGCTGTAGCAGCAGGGCGATGCTGGATTTGCCGGAGCCGGTGGCCCCCAGGATGGCGGCGGTCTGCCCGGCTTTGATGGTGAAGGACAGGTCCCGCAGCACCTCGCCCCCCTCCTCGTACTGGAAAGTAACCTTCTCAAACACGATGTCGCCCTTCAGGTCCGGGGCGGTGGCGTCAGCGCTGTCCGCCTCCTGCTTCTGGCGCAGGATTTCGTCAATGCGCTCCAGGGCCACCATGGTGCGCCCCCCCTGGGAGAGGACTCGGCCCAGGTTCCGCACCGGCCAGAGCAGCATGCCGATATAGCTGGTGAAGACCACAATGTCCCCCACGGAAATGCGGCCTGCCCGGGCCTCCATCAGGCAGAACACCAGGGTCAACAGGGTCTGCAGCATGCCCATCAGGTCGCCGGAGGACCAGTAGATGGCGTCCAGCCAGGACAGCTTCAGGAATTTGTCCCGGGTGTCGCTGGCGGCTGTGTCGTATTTTTCGATCTCCCGCTGGGCCTGGCCAAAGGCCCGCACCACCCGCACCCCGGTGAGGTTTTCCTGCAGCACCGTGGTCATGTGGCCCTCGGCCTCGTCCGCGGTGCGGAAGGCCTTGATGATGAGCTTGAAAAACTGCCAGGCAAACAGGAACAAGAGGGGCATGATCACCAGGCTGATCATGGTGATCTTCAGGGAGATGGGGATTAAAAGGGCCAGGGCGATGCCCACCATCATCACTGCGTCCACGATGTTGAGCAGCTGCATGGCAAAGAAGCGCCGGGTGGTGTCCACGTCCGAGGTGCAGCGCTGCACCAGGTCCCCGGTGGGGGTGGCGGAGTGGTAGGAAAATGGCAGCTCCTGCAGGTGGGCGTAGAGGTCGTTGCGCAGGCGCCTGGCGGCCCGTTCCGAGCCGATGGCGGTGAAGCGCCCCTTTAAGAAGTTGCAGGCGCCGGAGATGACGCTGATGAGGACGATGGCCAGCCCGGGAATCCACAGGTTGGCCCGGATGAATGCCCGCCCGCCCAGGCCTTCCACCCACTCGGCCAGGAAGCCAGGCAGCCTGGAGGGCATGCCCTGGAGCACGTTGTCCAGCACCTCGGCCAGGACGGCCGGGGTAAAGAAGCCCAGCAGCACGCTGATGACGGTCAGCACCGCGGCCCCCAGGAAATACCGCAGGTTCTCACGGATGAGGCGCGCCATCAGCAGGTGGTTGCGTTTTCTCATAATACTCCTGTCGTTTGTGTGCATAAAAATAGCTCCGCATTGTCGCCATGCAGGAGCCGCCAATTCGCCTGAAGGGTTTTCTTAGCGAAGGATGGTTGGGCCGTCCCATGGCAGGTTGTGTGCGCATCCGGTTGGATTGATCCTGTTGGTCATGTCGCGGCCTCCTTTCGTTTCTTACCGCAATGAGTATAGGGGGCCGGGCCTTTCAAAGTCAAGGCTTTTTTGATGTTTTCCATGCATTTCCGGTTTTTTCTGCCATTTTTCTGTGGGCCGTCCCGGCCGGGCGGCGCGCGCCCTGTCTTTTTCCTTTTGTCTTTGACAGGGGGCTTATGCAGGGGTGTATAATCGATTCAGATATTTCTTGTTCAAAGCAGGCGTTTGCCTGAGATGGACCCGCCCTTCCGCAGCACAGCGGAAGGACACGATAGATTGAATAGAACTGTAGGAGGATGACCATGATGACCAAACGTGTATCCCGCCTCGCTCTGTGCCTGCTTTTGGCCCTGAGCCTGCTGGCAGGCGCCCTGCCCGCCGCCCTGGCCGCGGAGGACCTCCACGGCTTCAAGCTGGTGGAGCAGTCCCAGTTCACCCTGGTGAACGCGGAGGCCAGCCTGTATGAGCATGAGAAGACCGGGGCCCTGCTGCTGGTGCTGGAAAACGAGGACACCAACCGCACCTTTGATATCTCCTTCCGCACCCCGGTGCATGATGACATGGGGGTGCCCCATGTGTTTGAGCACGCCACCCTGGGCGGCTCCAGGAAATACCCCTCCAAGTCCCTGTTTTTCAACCTGTCCCTGCAAACCTACAACACCTGCATGAACGCCATGACCACCGACATCATGACGACCTACCCGGTGGCCTCCCTGTCGGAGGACCAATTGCTGCGCTATGCGGATTACTACACCGACAGCGTCCTGAACCCCATGCTGATGGAGGACAGCAGCATCTTTGAGGAGGAGGCCTGGCGCTACGCCATGTCTTCTGAGGACGGCAAGCTGGAAATGGCCGGCACCGTCTACACCGAGATGAAGGGCGCCTACACCATCCAGACGGCGGCCCGCTTCAACTTCCTCAAGACCATCTTCCCCGGCAGCATGATCGGCAACTCCTTCGGCGGTGACCCCCAGCATATCCCTCAGATGCGCTTTGAGGACCTCACCAGCTACCACGAGGCTTATTACCACCCCAGCAACTCCCTCACCATCCTCTACGGCAAGTTCACCAAGCTGCCGGCGTTCATGGAGTTGCTGGACGGCTATTTCTCCGCCTTTGAAAAGAAGGAATTCACCTTTTCAGATCCGGGCTACACCCCCATCGCCGAGGCCCGGACCGCCCGGCACGACTTCCCGGTGGAGGCCACCTCGGACACCGCCAACGGGGCTGTGGTGTACTACGGCTTCCTGTGCCAGGATGCCACCGAAGAGGACGAGCGGGTGATGGACCTGCTCACCACCCTCCTGGGGGAATCCTCCTCCTATTTCCAGCAGGAGATGAAAAAGCGCCTGCCCGCCGCCAAGGCCAATTGCTATTACGACAATGCGGCGCCGGAAACCGTGGTGGTGTTCAGCGCCACCGGCTTAAACGAAGACCAGGCGCCGGAGTTCCAGGCTATTGTGGATGAGTCCCTGGCCCATGTCGCTGAAAACGGCTTTGACCGGGAGGCCGTGGAAGCGGTGGCCGCCGCCACCCGGCTGGACCTGCTGCTGATTTCAGAGGAAAGCAACGTGGGGCCCCAGCTGCTGCCCTCCATGGCCTACACCTGGACGGCCACCGGGGACACCGTGGGCTACCAGAAATATGTGGACAACACCGCCAACTACCTGCCCTTCATGGAATCCGGTGCCTACCAGGCGCTGGTCCGCAAGTACCTGCAGAACAACCCCCGCACCGCCCTGTCCGTCACCGCGCCCGCCCCGGGCCTGAAAGAGCAGCAGGAGCAGGTGCTGGCCGAGGCCCTGGAAACCAAGCGCGCCCAGATGACGCCGGAGGAAATCACCGCCCTGGTGGAAAAGACGGCAGCCTTCGGCCAGGAGGCCGATGACGCCAGCGCCCTGGTGAAGCAACTGCAGGCGGTGGACGTGTCCAGCCTGCCGGTGGAAGCCCGCATCTACGAGGTGTCCGACGAGACCGGGGAGGACCAGGTGCGCCGCATGAACGCCACGGCGGAGGTCAGTGGCGTGGGCCAGGTGCTTTTGCTGCTGGATGCCGGCGCCCTGCCCCAGGAGGACATCCACTGGTTCAAGCTGTTCACCAGCCTGCTGGGCGAGGTGGACACCCTCAAGCGGGACAATGCGGCCCTTTCCGCCATGATGACCCGCTACCTGTATGACGCCCAGATGCGCATCTCGGTGTACACCGGGGAGACCGGCAAGGAGTGCCTGCCCACCCTCCGGGTGAGCTTCAAGGCCCTGGACGAGGACCTGGCCCCGGCCTATGACCTGGTGTATGAAATCCTCTTTGAAAGCAAGCTGGACGACGCCAAGCGGATCGCCGACGTGGTGAGCCAGGCCAAGACCTCCTTAAAGCAGACCATCACCAACACCGCCTACAACACCCTGGTGTACCGGGCCTTCTCCAGGACCAACCCGGGCTTCGCCTACTTCAACTACGCCAATTTCCTGGACTTCTACACCTTCCTGGAGCAGGCGGAAACCCTGCTTTCAGAGCAGCCGGAGGCAGCCCTTAAAAAACTGGCTTCGGTGCAGGCCTTTCTGAAAAACCGGGTGGGTGCCATCAGCGGCTTTGTGGGCAGCGTGGACAGCCAGGCGGTGAACCGGGAGGCGGCGGATGCCTTCCTGGCCCGGCTGGACGCAGAAACCCGTGAAAAGGTGGACTATCAGCTGCCTGAAATCGCCCAGGCGGAAGCCCTGGTGGTGGATTCTGCCGTGCAGTACAACCTGATCTACGCCCCCTATGAGGACCTGGGCCTTGACGCCTTCTCCGGTGCCATGGAAGCCCTCACCGGCTTTGTGCCCGACGCCTTCCTGCTGCCCCAATTGCGGGACCAGTACGGCGCCTACGGCGTGCAGCACGGGGCCACGGAGGACGGCATGTTTATCCTGTCCTTCCGGGACCCCAATGTGGAAAAGACCTTTGAGGTGTATGGCCAGCTGCCCCAGTGGATGGCGGAGGCCGCCATCACCCAGGAGGAGCTGGAGGGCTATATCCTCTCTGCCTACAGCGGCTATGCCCTGCCCGGGGGCGAACTGGCCGGCGGCCTGGGCGCCCTGATCGACACCATCGACGGCCAGCCCCAGGAGCGGGTTCTCACCTGGATGGAGGAATTAAAGGGCGTCACCGTGGAAACGGTGATGGGCTATGCCAGACTGTACCAGGAGCTGTTTGACAAGGGCCTCCGGTCCACGGCGGGAAGCGCCTCCAAGATTGAAGAAAACAAGGCCCTGTACCAGACGGTGCTCAACCCCTTCGCCATCAAGGACCAGCCCCGGGGCGCACTGACAGACGTGCAGGAAGGCGACCGTTTCTTTGATGCCATCAACTTCGCATTGGAGAACAAGCTGATGGCGCCCTGGAGCGAAGACACCTTCGGCGCCATGGAGCCCCTCACGGCCGGGGAGTATGCCGCCAGCCTGATGGTGTTCATCGGCGGCAGCGGCAGCCCGGAGGAGAGCATGGAAGCCCTTGGCCAGTACGGGCTGATCAACCCCGGGTTGAAGGTGGACGACGTCATGACCCGGGAGGACGTGGTGAACCACCTCCACACCCTGCTGGAAGCTTCCGGGGTGGATGTCACTGCGGACCTGCCGGACCTGCCGGAACTGGCGGACGCCGACCAGGTGGGTGAGGGCATGGTGGATGTGTACCGCTTTATCCTGGGCTACGGGCTCTTCCCCCTAAAGGAGGACAAGTCCCTGGCGCCCCAGGACCCGGCCACCCGGGCAGACCTGGCCTTCAGCTTCAAGGCCCTCAATGATTTCTGATACTGAACTCACTCATTAACGCTTCCATGAGCCGGCCCTTTTTCGCCTCCGCGTTGCCTCTTTCAGTCGGCGTAGGCTACGGCTACGCCTCCTTCCTTCGGCTTAGCGGAGACAAAAAATTGCTCGGCCCATGAGTGCGTTCATTCCTTCGTTCAGTATACACGCTCGAATTCCCACATAAGGAAACTAACAGCACCCTGCCAACTCCGGCAGGGTGCTGTACCATGTATCCTTGTTAAAGTTTTTAGTCACCTTTTTTCAAAAAGGTGAGGTTCTTCCCCGTTCCCTTCCCCGTCCTTACCACTCCGCCCCGGTTGCGCGCCTGACGGCGCTCTGGTGGCTGCTGTCCTGGCGGTTGGTCTCGTGGGTTTTGGAGCCGGAGAAGTGGACGCAGAAATGGCCTGCGTAGTCGTTGTTGCGGATGCTCTGCTCGCCGTGGGGCATGGTGTTCATGGAGGCGGCATAGACCTGGCCGTTGTACTTGACTAAAATGGCGCGCCTGGCCCAGGAATAGGAGCCGCCGGCGATTTTTTTGAGGGTGGCGGCGTCGGCCTTGGTGAGGGGCTCGGCGTCCATGTGGTTGTAGCCGCTCCAGCGCCTGGCAGAGAAGGTGAGCCCGGTGGCCACGTCCTTGATGACAAAGCTGGACCACTGGGGGATGGTGTTCTTGCCGCCGTCAAACCAATCCAGCTTCTTGGTGGGGATGGTGTAGTTGGCGGCGTTTTTGCCAAAGAGCTTCTTGATGGTGCTGTTGCCGGCGATGCCGTCGGCGGTGAGGCCGTGGGCCTTCTGGTAGCGCTTCACGGCTTCCACGGTCTGCTTGCCGTAGCTGCTGTCCACATTGGCCTTGTAGTAGCCTCTCAGCTTCAGGGCCTGCTGCAGGGCTTTGACATGGCGGCCGTAGTTGCCGGGGCGGCTTGTGTTGGGCACGGTGATGCTGGCGATGGAGGTGATGCCCTTCATGCCCGGGTCGTCCCTGGCCGGGATGTCCACGGCCTTGCCAAAGAGGGCCAGGATGGTGGTGTTGTCGGCGGTGCCGGTTTCCTTGAGCTTGGCGGATTTCTGGAAGCGCCGCACGGCGTCCTGGGTGTCGTTGCCGTATTTGCCGTCCAGCTTGCCCTTCAGAAAGCCCTTAAGCTGCAGGGCGCGCTGCAGTTTTTCCACGTGGTCGCCGGCAGAGCCTTTCCGGGAGGCGCGGGGGGGATCCCCCAGGCCGGAGATGCTGCGCACCTTGGCATATTTGCTGACTGCATCCGGCTCGGCCTTCTTGTCAAACTCCTGCCGGGCAGCGCTGGGGGCGTTCACCAGGCTTTTCATGATGTAGCCTGATTTCTTGTCGTATTCCACCTTGTAAAAATCGCCCGAGGCGCCGGTGATGGTCACCTTGGCGCCCTTTTTGAGGATGGCGTAATAAATGCTGCTGGTGTTGGGCTTCTGCCGGAAGAAGACCTTGTCCTTGTTGACGGTGCCCGTGTAGCTGGCAGCCGCGGCAAACAGCGGGGTGAGCAGGGAACATGCGATGAGCACAGCCACGAGGACCGTGATGCTCCGGCGGAATGTTTTCATGGTGTCCTCCTGATGGGTTCCACAGTTTTCAGGGTGTCATCCATAACATATTACAAAGTTATTACAAAGTCAAGGGGTTTTGCTAAGAAATTTTCACATTTGTGTTTCATTTGAAAAAGAGCCCTCCGGGCTGCCGGACGGGGGAATGGGAACCGGGGGCGGCAGGCGGACAGCCTGCTTAAAAGGTGCTTTTCTGTGGCATTTTCCCAGATGTTTGGTGGACGGGGCGCAGCGTGCATGATACAATAAACAGCGTGTTGCGGCCTGGCGCATGCCGGGCGGCAGCTGTAACAAATGGCCGCAGCGGTGCCTGCCCGGTCAGGCCGCAGGCTGCGCCGGGGCATTTCTATGAACCAATAAAGGAAAAAGAGGGGTCCATGTACGATATTGCAATCATTGGCGCGGGGGTCATCGGCTGTGCGGTGGCCTACCGCCTGGGACAGTATGAGGGCAGGTTTGCGGTGTTGGATGCCGCCCACGATGTCAGCGAGGGGGCGTCCAAGGCCAACAGCGGCATCGTCCACGCAGGCTATGACGCCAAGGCGGGCACGGAAAAAGCCCGGCTGAACGTCAAGGGCGCCCGGATGATGAAGGAGCTGTGCAGGCAGCTGGGGGTGCCCTACGGCCAGCCCGGCGCCCTGGTGCTGGGCTTCCACGAGGAGGACCGCAAAGCCCTGGAAGACCTGTACGAGAATGCCATCGTCAACGGGGTGCCCGGCTGCCGGCTGATTGAGCGGGACGAGATCCTGAAGATGGAGCCCAACATCAACCCCGAGGTGCTGCTGGCCCTGGACGTGCCGGCCTCCGGCCTGGTCAGCCCCTATGAACTCACCCACGCCCTGGCGGACTCCGCCGCAGAAAACGGCGTGGACTTCCTGCTGGGGCAGACGGTCACCGGCCTTGGCCACCGGGACGGGGTATGGACCCTCACCACCGACCGGGGGGAGATCAAGGCCCGGGCCATTGTCAACTGCGCGGGGGTGCAGGCGGATGTGCTCCACAACCAGATTTCCACGAAAAAGGTGAAGATCATCCCCCGCCGGGGCCAGTATTATTTGCTGGACCGCAGCGCGCCCCTGCTGTTTTCCCGCACCATCTTCCAGGTGCCCACCAAGATGGGCAAGGGGGTGCTGGTCACCCCCACCACCCACGGCAACCTGCTCCTGGGCCCCACGGCGGAGGACATCGGGGACGGCCACGACACCGCCACCACCAGGGACGGGCTGTCAGACGTGATGGAAAAAGTCCGCCTCACCTACCCCGGGGCGGACCTGCGCCAGGTGATCACCACCTTTTCAGGCATCCGCGCCCACGAGGTGGAAGGGGACTTTTTGATCGGCCAGGTGGAGGGCGCAGCCCCCGGCGCCTTTGAGGCCATCGGCATTGAAAGCCCGGGCCTGTCCGCCGCCCCCGCCATCGGGGAGGAATTGGGGGACTGGGTGGCCTTCTACCTGAAACTGAACAAGGACCTGAATTACCTGGCCCCCACGCCCCTGCCCAAGCCCTTCTCCGGGATGAACGAGGCAGAGCGCCGCGCCGCCTACGAGAACGACCCGGACTACGGCCGCATCGTCTGCCGCTGCGAACAGGTGACGGAAGCCGAGGTGCGCAGGAGCATCAGGCGCCCCATGGGGGCCCGCAGCCTGGACGGGGTCAAGCGGCGCACCCGGGCCGGCATGGGCCGCTGCCAGAGCGGCTTCTGCGCCACCCGGGTGATGGAAATCCTGGCGGAGGAACTGGGGGCGGATCTGCAGGCCGTCAGCAAGTCCGGCGGTAACACCTACCTGCTCACCGGCGGGATTGGAAAGGAAGACAAGCATGAGTGAAGCGCGCATCCCGGTGGACCTGCTCATCATCGGCGCGGGCCCTGCGGGCCTGGCAGCCGCCATCGCGGCCAAAAGGGCCGGGGTGATGGACCTTTTGGTGCTGGAGCGGGAGGACGAGCAGGGGGGCATCCTCAACCAGTGCATCCACAACGGCTTTGGCCTGCACCGCTTCAAGGAGGAGCTCACCGGCCCCGAGTACGCCGAGCGGGACATCAAGGAAGCCCGGGACCTGAACATCCCCGTGCGCACCGGCACCACGGTGCTGGCGGTCACCCGGGACAAGCAGGTGACAGCGGTGAGCCGGGAGCGGGGCATCGAGGTGTACCAGGCCCGGGCCGTCATCCTGGCCATGGGCTGCAGGGAGCGGCCCCGGGGGGCCCTGGCCATTCCGGGCAGCCGGCCTTCGGGTATATACTCTGCTGGCACGGCGCAGAAGCTGGTGAACATGGCCGGCTTCATGCCCGGGCGGAAGGTGGTCATCCTGGGCAGCGGCGACATCGGCCTCATCATGGCCCGGCGCATGACCCTCCAGGGGGCCCAGGTGCTGGCCTGCGTGGAATTGATGCCCTATTCCAGCGGGCTCAACCGCAACATCGTCCAGTGCCTCCAGGACTACGACATCCCCCTGATGCTGTCCCACACCGTTGTGGACATCCACGGCCGGGAGCGCCTCACCGGGGTCACCGTGGCCCAGGTGGACGACAACCGCCGGCCCATCCCCGGCACCGAGCAGGTCTTTGAATGCGACACCCTGCTCCTCTCCGTGGGCCTGATTCCGGAAAACGAGCTGTCCCTCCAGGCGGGGGTGCGGCTCTCCCCCGACACCCAGGGGGCGGTGGTGAACAACCACTTTGAAACCAACGTGAAGGGCATCTTCGCCTGCGGCAACGTGCTCCACGTCCACGACCTGGTGGACTATGTCAGCCGGGAGAGCATGCAGGCCGGCCAGGCAGCGGCCGGCTACCTGCAGGGCAACAAGGCCCCCTTCCTGCGCAGCCAGGTGAAGGACGGCCGGGGGGTCAGGGGCACGGTGCCCCAGCGCCTGGACATCCCCGAGGGGGAGGTCACTGAGGGGGTGGAGCTGATGTTCCGGCCTGACCGCGTCTACCAGAATCATTTCGTCACCCTGCGCACCCCGGAGGAGGTGCTGCTGTCCCAGAAGCGGCTCATCCTGACCCCCGGGGAGATGGCCGAGGTGAAGCTCACCCCGGCGATGCTGTCCCGTATCCGACAGACCACCCTGACCGTAGAAATCAACGAGGAAAAACAGACTTCATGACAGACAATGCCAACAAACAGATCCTGATCATCGGCGGCGTGGCCGGCGGGGCCTCCGTGGCCGCCCGCATGCGCCGCCTGGATGAGCATGCCGACATCACCATGCTGGAGCGGGGGCGGGACGTGTCCTTCTCCAACTGCGCCCTGCCCTATTTCCTGGGGGGCGAGATTGCCGATTCCGACACCCTCAAGCTGATGGACCCCCAGACCTTCTGGGACAGCTACCGCGTCCGGGCCCTCACCCATCACGAGGCCCTGGCCATCAACCGGGCTGAGAAGACCGTGCAGGTCAAGAACCTGCAGACGGGGGAAATGCTGGACCTGTCCTACGACACCCTCTTCCTGTCCCCGGGAGCCAGCCCCATCCTGCCCCCCGCCATCCCGGGCATCCGCTTGCCCCATGTGTTCTCCGTGCGCAACGTGGAGGACGTGGAGGGCATCGCCCGCTACCTGAGCGAGCAGAAGGTGCAGAAGGTGGCCGTCATCGGCGGCGGCTTCATCGGCATTGAGGTCATGGAAAACCTGGTGGAAAAAGGCCTCAAGGTCAGCGTCATCGACATGGCCCCCCAGGTGATGCTGCCCTTTGACCAGGACATGGCCCAGTTCCTCCACAAGGAGATCATCGACCACGGGGTGGAACTGATCCTGGACGACTGCCTGGACAGCATCCAGGAAGACGGGGTCACCCTGCGCTCCGGCCGCCAGGTGCCGGCCCAGGCCGTCATCATGGCCATCGGCGTCCGGCCGGAGATCGGCCTGGCCCAGGATGCCGGCCTCACCATCGGCGACACCGGCACCATCGCCGTCAACCAGATGATGCAGACCTCCGACCCCGCCATCTTCGCCGTGGGGGACGCCGTGGAGGTGAGCCACTTCCAGACCCGGCAAAAAACCAAACTGGCCCTGGCCGGCCCCGCCCTCAAGCAGGGCCGGGTGGCGGCCAACACCGCCACCGGGCACCCGGAGCTGGTGCCCGGGGTGCTGGGGGCCAGCGTGCTGCGGGTCTTTTCCTTAAACGCCGCCTCCGTGGGCTTGAACGAGCGCCAGTGCCAGGCCGAGGGCCTCAAGTACCAGGTGGCCTTTGTGGTGCCCACGGACAAGGTGGGCATCATGCCCGGCGCCAGCCCCGTCTTTTTCAAGCTCATCTATGAAACCGGCAGCAGCCTGGTGCTGGGCGCCCAGGCCGTGGGCCAGGGGGCGGTGGACAAGCGCATCGATGTCATCGCCACCCTGCTGCGCTTCAAGGGCAGCATCGTGGACCTCAAGGACCTGGAGCTGTGCTATTCCCCGGTGTTTGGCACCGCCCGGGACGTGGTCAACATGGCCGGGCTCGCAGCCTGCAACCTCTCCGACGGCCTGGTCCGCCAGGTGATGTTCACCGACATCCGCCGCCTGGTGGAAGAGGGCGCTGTCATCATCGATGTGCGGGAGGAGGACGAGTACGCCCTGGGCCACATCAAGGGGGCCATCAACATCCCCTTGAGCCGTTTGCGGGACCGCCTGGAGGACATCCCCCGGGACGTTCCCCTCTACCTCCACTGCCGCAGCGGCCAGCGCAGCTACAACGCCGCCCGGGCCCTGATGCAGCGGGGCTTCCGCGAGGTCTACAACATCGCAGGCTCCTTTGTGGCCCTGTCCTGGTACGAATACTACACGGACCGCACCCTGGGCCGGGAGCCCATCGTGACGGCCTACAATTTTGAGTAAGATGCTGCAGATGAAACCGCTGTACAGGCAGCTTCTTGCCCTTTCCCTGGCCCTGGTCCTGGCCCTGGGCATCGCTCTGCCCGCCCTGGGGGAGGCGCCGCCGCCCAAGGTGGTATTCCAGGCGGACGGCCAGCTGCTGCCGCCTCAGGACAGCGGCCTGTCCCTGTACGTCCTGCCCCTTCTGGGGGCGGACTGCATGCTGTTGCACGACCACGGCCAGTGGATGCTGGTGGACATGGGCCGGCGCAAGGACTACCCCCATATCAAGGAGCTGCTGGAGCGCCTGGGGGTTGACAAAATTGACATCGCCTTCAACACCCATCCCCATTCCGACCACATCGGCGGCATGGTGCCCCTCATCGAAGACTATCCGGTGGACCGCTTTGTCACCGTCTTCCGCAAAAACTTAACCGGCCCCTCCATCCTGCAAATCTCCACCATCAAGGCCCTGGACCGGGCCAAAATCCCGGTGGAACGGATGAACAGCGGCGACAGCTTCACCCTGGGCCAGGCTCAGGTGGAAATCTTCAAAACCAGCCACCAGAACGTCAACGGCGCCAGCGCCGTGCTGCGGGTCACCTACGGCGACACCAGCCTGCTCCTGGCCGCGGACATCAACCGGGTGGCCCAGGACCGCCTGGCCCACGACCACGGCAGCGCCCTGGCTGCCGACGTCCTCAAGTACCCCCACCACGGCCAGGAAAAGTTGGACGACGACTTCACCGAAGCCGTCAGCCCCGCCTTTGCCCTCATCACCAACGGCTCCATCAAGTCCGCCGACGGCCAGAAATGGCTGGGCCGCCACAACATCCCTTTCGCTTTTTCCACCTGGGGCGTCATCAGCCTCTACGCCGACGGCCAGACCATCCAGATCAGCCAGGAGCTGACGGATGAGGGCCGGGGCTATAAGGAGCGGTTTAAACCGCAGTAGGGGACGAGGGAAGGGGACGCCTACCTTTTTTGAAAAAAAGGTAGGGCCAAAAAACTTTGACAGGGTTGTTTCCGGACAAATAATCAAGCAAATAAAAAGCCCGGCAGTCATGATCAGCTGTCGGGCTTTCAATATAAATTCTAAAGTTTTTTGCGCACTTTTTTTCAAAAAAGTGCCGTCCTTCCCGTCCTAGCCCGCCAACCAGGCCAACGCCTTCTCCCGGTCCCGGGTGAAGTGGACGGTGTTGCCCAGGTTGCTCTCGTGGATATAGGCCTTCATGGCCAGGCTTTCGACGAGCTTGAAATTGCCGGTGACGGCCAGCTTCATCTGGTAGTTGGTGAACTTCTGGGCCAGTTCCCCGGCGAAGCCGCTTTTTAGGTCGAAGAAGCTTTCGTCAATGAGGCTGCGGTCGATGAGCACCCGGGAGACCTTGTGGTTGAAGGCCAGGTCCCCGATTAGGTCCAGCACCATCTGCATGCCCTTGAGGCTGTGGGGCTCGCCGGTCACTTCCGCAATCTGGGCACCCTGGTGGGTGAGGATCTGGATGTCCACGGCTCAGGCCTGCTTGTGCAGGGGGCGGATTAAGATGAAGGGGGTCAGCTCCTTGCCCTGGCCGGAGGGGTTGTCGGCCATGGCCTCCTGGATCTCCTCGTCTGTGAGGGGCGAGGCCTTGCTTTTGCCCAGCTGGTTGCGGTGGAAGTCGTTGGCGTCCATGATCACCACGGGGATGCCGGTCTTCCGGGTGAGGTCGTCGCACAGTTTTTCCGCGTTGGGGGGGTTGATGACGGCCAGCTCGTGGTACTCCTTAAAATCGGAGGCGGCATAGAAGCCGTCAATGCCGGCCACGTCATGGCCGCAGACCTTGTAAAACACGCCCTTGACGCCAAAGGGCTTGGTTACGGCGGAGAGGAAGGTGGCCAGCAGCACCCGGGGCAGGCCTGCGATGTCGATGGTCATCTGCAGCTTGTAGGGCTCGTGCATGCCGATGCCGGTGGAGTTGTGGGAGGCAAAGCGCCAGAGCAGATTGGCAAAAAAGCCGGGCTTCACGTCCTCCCGGGTCTTGACGGAGCCCACGCACATGCCCATCACCTTGGCGCCGAAGGACAGCAGGTCCCCTTCCTGGTACAGGGGCTTCACATAGCGCTCCAGGAGGGCGGCCTGGTCCTCGTGGGGCTTGACAAAATGGGTCTGGATGGCCAGGCGGTGATAGCGCCGGCCGGCATCCCCCTGGATTTCCCCCCGGTCGAAATAGACAATGCCGTCCAGCTCCCGGCGCTGGGAGGGCAGGTTCCTGGTTCCGTCTTCGCTCATATTCACTCCTGATTTCCTGAATAGATGGGGTAGAGGTAGCGCAGCATCCGCTGGGCCAGGACGATGGTGCCATGGTCCCGAACCTGGGAGCTGCCATTGTTGGTGATGACCACCACAAAGCCGCTTTCCGGCTCAAAGAACACGTTGTTGGAGGCGCCGCCCAGCATGCCCTGGTGGCCGTAGACGGTGTGCCCGGGCAGCACCCGGGTGTTGCGCTCCAGGAAGAGGCCGTAGGGGCTTTCCCCGGTGACGGACTTGCCCAGGGTGTGCTGGGGCTGGCGCATCAACTGCACCATCTCGGGGCTTAGGAGCTGCACGCCGTCCACGCTGCCGTCCCCGCACAGGGCCACCCCCAGCCGGGCCAGGTCCCGGGAACGGATGAAGAGGCTGCCCACCATGACCCGGTAATGGGTCTCGGGGGAGGGGAAGTCCTCGTAGTTCTCGTTGACATAGCGGCTGCCGGCCCGGGACAGCTTGCCGTTTTCGTACACGCTGGCCACGTCCTCAGGGCTCTTCAGCCAGGAGGCGGAGAGGGAGGCATCCATGCCCAGGGGCGCAAAGAGGCGGTCGGTCACAAAGCGGTTGAGGCTCAGGCCCGACACCTGCTCCACCATGCTGCCCACCAGGCCGGAGCCGAAGTTGGAATACCGGTAATTGCTGCCGGGCTGCACCTTTCGGAAATTGGAAGGGCGCCTGGATTTGGCGCTGAGCATCTGCTCCACGGTGGAGCGGAGGTTGTTGTAGCCCCCAGCCTCGGAGACGGAGCTGGTGTGGCTGAGCAGCTGCCGCAGGGTGATGGGGGTCTTGGGGTAGTGGGGGTTTTTAATCTCATAGCCAAAGACGGCGCTGATGTCCGCATCCAGGTCCAGGGTGCCGTCATCAATCAGCTGGAACATGGCCAGGCTGGAGGCCATCTTGGTGACGCAGCCCATCTTGAAATAAGTGTTCTCGTCCACCGGCAGCCGGCGGTTCAGGTTGCGGTAGCCATAGTCCCGGGCGTAGACCATTTCCCCGTCCTTCATCACCACCACGGAACCGCCCACAGTCTTGGACTTCCTGAAGATCTGGTCCACCTCGTTGTCAATGGCCTCCGTGTCCGGGCCGGCGCCCGCGGGGAGCACCGCCAGGAGGAGGCCCAGGACCGCCAGGAGCATCAGCAGCTTTCTCATACACACCTCAGGGCAACATGCCGTTTCATACCCATGCATTTTAGCAAATGCCCCTTCAAAGCGTCAAGGCAGGCAAGGCTTGACGCGGGGCGGGGCAGTGAATAGAATCAAACTGGAGCATTGTGGATAGAAATGGAGGGATTTTGTGGATTTTACGGGCCAATTGATCCTGGCATACCTGGAGGAGGACGACACCCGGCGGGTGCTGTTCCGGGTGCGGCCGCTGATTACCCGGGAAGGGGGCATCAACCCGGAGGACCTGGAGGAATTGGAGCAGGACGGCTTTTTGCGCATCGCGCCGGACCGCCAGGAGCAGCACAGCTTCAAGGAGCGGATGAGCTCCCTGGGCGAACTATGCCTCATCAACCTGACCCAGCCGGAAACCGCCATGGGCAAGGTGCGGGCCAACAAGAACTATGCCCCGGGCCGGGGGGAGAACAACCGCTATATTATCTATTCCGACGCCATCCAGGCGCTGCCCCACGGCATGGTGTATGAGGTGGTGTCCGAGGAGCGGCAGCACACCTCCCTGACCCGGCAGTACTACCTGCGCTCCGGCGGCCGCATTTCAGGCCCCCATTGCCCGGACGGCTCCATCGCCTGCCCGGATTCCCAGAGCCTGATGCCGGACTGCGAGCGCCTGTTTTATGTGGAGATGCCCGACGGCACCAGCCGGATGTTCTACTGGCCCCTGGTCCGTGATGAGCAGCAGGGGGAGGCGGCACCTGAGGCAGCTCCTCAAAGGGTGTCTGAGGAAGCCTTATCGGATCATCCTGCAACTGCCCTTGAAATGAGGCGGGGGTCTGACCTGATGGAAACGGCGGCAGAAGGCGTGCAGGAGGCGCTGCAGGCAGCCGGCTTCCTGGTGGATGCAGCCCGGGCCCGGCACCTGCTGCTGCTGTGCCTGCTGTTTGACCGGGTGCAGATCCAGGGGGAGAACCAGGCGGACGCCGGGCTGGCCGCCCGCTGCCTGGCCGGCCTTTTTCCTGAGGGCGCGGTGCAGCTGGAAGAAGCAGACGAGGCAGCCCTGACGCTGCTCACCGGCAGCGGCAAACCGGGCAAAAAGCTGCGCAAACGCTATCTGAAAGCGCCCTGGCCGGTGTGCGCGCTGGCGGGGGGCGACGGCTTTCCTGCCCTGACGCAGCCCCCGGCTGCTGTATTGAACCTCAAGGCCCTCAGGGCGGAGGTCAGGGCCTGCGAGGCGGATGAGGAGACAGCAGAGGCGCTGCAGCACCTGCTGGCGCAGGTTGAGGGGACGGAGCGCCGGCTGCCCCTGTATGTGCGGGGCCAGATGGCCCGCTTTGCCTGCGCTGCCCGCAGCCTGGGCAGCAGCCAGGAGGCGCTGGCTGCCTTCCTCCGGGAGGCCTTTGTCCGGCCCTATCACGTGGCCCTGGGCATCGCGGAGGACGAAGGCCAGGACGCGCAGTGGGTGTGATGAACACCATCACCTCCACATCCAACCCCCTGGTCAAGATGTGGCGGCAGCTGAAAACACCGGCCGGGCGCAGGGCCCACGGGCTGTTCCTGGCGGAGGGGGAGCACCTGTGCCAGGAGGCGCTGAAGGCGGGGCTGTCGCCTGTCTTGCTGATAGACCAGGGCCGCGCAGCGGAGTATGCCGGGCTGATGCAGCCAGGGTGCGAGCTCTACCTGGTCAGTAGCCGGGTGATTGCCGCCCTGGCCGACAGCAAAACCCCCCAGGGCATCCTGGCGGTCTGCCCGCTGCCGGCGCCGCAGCCCCTAAAGGCAGCAGGGCCCCGGCTAATGGCCTTGAACCGCCTGCAGGATCCGGGCAACCTGGGCACCATCCTGCGCACCCTGGATGCGGCCGCCTTTGACGGCCTGATCATTGACCCGGGCTGCGCGGATCCCTTTTCCCCAAAGGCGGTGCGGGCCTCCATGGGGGCGGTGTTCCGGGTGCCGGTCTACCCCTGCGCAGACCTGGCCGCTGCCCTTCAGGCACTGCCCCATCACACCAAGGTGGCGGGGGATTTGTCCGGCAGCCCCTATTTTGAGCACCCGCCCTTCGGGGAAAAGGTCTGCCTGCTGGTGGGCAACGAAGGGGCGGGTCTGGACAGCGAGGTGCTGGCCCTGGCAGATCACCGGCTGCGCTTGCCCATCCCCGGCGGAGCCGAGTCCTTAAACGCCGCCGTGGCCGCCGGGCTGATGATCTATGACCTGCTGCTGGGCGGCTTCACCCCGCAGCAGCGGGCATAATCGGCACGTTACAGGCTCATCAAGAAACAGGCCCCTGGTGTGGTGGCCTGTTGCACGAAATATGCACTTAAATTTTCCAACCGCCAAATTGACCGCAGTCACTTTGGCGATATGTTAAAAGTCGTACGGGACGTTCTGCTTCAGGTGCTCGTTCATGGTGTTGGTCTGCATGCGCTTGACATTCTGCTCGTCATCCGGCGCGATGGGGGATTTGTCCTTGTGGGAGTCCGCCCGGGGGAAGAACTCCTCATCGTTGACACCGGGCTTCCCGATGGCTTCCTCCGACTGGGGGTCCTTGCCCTCGTCGGGGCCGTAGGACTTGTCCCAGGGGTTTTCCTTCAGCTTGCCCAGGTAGGCCTCGAAGACTTCCTTTTGCTCCGCGCTCAGCTCATGCACCTGCTTTGCCAGGGCTTTCAGACGTTCCTTCTCTTTTTTGATGCGGTCATTCAGTTCGGCTTCGCTGATCATATCCTTCACCTTCTGGACGGCTTTTGTGCCGGCGTCCACGGCGGACTGCACCACTTCCCCTCCCTTGTCCGCCAGGGACTTTCCTTTGTCGCTGCTGACAAAGTCCACGATGGCGTCCTTGGATTTCTCCACGGTGTTGGCAATGGCGCCAATGCCAGACAAGACAATGTTTTTCAGTTTTTCTTCCAAGTGATCCACGAAATCACCTCCCTTATACGCATTATACCCAACGCGGCTGATGAAACCCTGTTTTTACGACAAGGGGCTTTCCTGTGGGTACAATCCCTGCGTGCGGTTGCACACACGGCAGAAACAGTGAAGGAGGAACCAACAACATGTTACTCAACCTTTTGCTCTGGGCCCTGTTTGGTGCGCTGGCCGGCTTCATCGCTGGCAAGCTGATGGGCAGCGACAACAGCCTGCTGGTCAACATCATCCTGGGCATCATCGGCTCCGTGGTGGGCGGCTTTGTGGCCGGCCTGCTGGGCATCGACTACAACAAGGGATTCAGCATCGCTTCCCTCTTGGTGGCGGTGGTGGGCGCCTGCATCGTCATCTTCCTGGCGCGCCTGGTACGAAAGTAACTCAATATCAGGAAAGTAAACAGGGCACCGCGGCAATCCGCCGCGGTGCCCTCGCAATGAAGACAAACCCTTGGTAAGGATAATCAGTCCCCGGCGGATTTGAAGTTGTAGATGGGCCGGATGTGCTCCAGCACCTCGGCGGTGTCCCCGATGGCGGCCAGGATGTCCGCCATGGGCTTGTAGGCCATGGGCGCTTCGTCAATGGTGCTCTGATCCAGGGTGGTGGTGTACACCCCCGCCATGCTGCGCTCAAAATCCTTGATGTCGATCACCCGCCGGGCCTCCCCCCGGCTCATGATGCGGCCGGCGCCGTGGGGGGCGGAGTGGTTCCAGTCCGGGTTGCCCCGGCCCCTGACAATCAGGGAGCCGTCCCGCATGTTCAGGGGAATCACCAGCACCTCCCCCGCCCGGGCCGAGACGGCGCCCTTGCGCAGGATGTTCTCCTGGTCGATGTAGTTGTGCACCGTCTGGAAAGGCCGGGTATCTGCGAGGGCCACCGGGGGCGTCAGCCCTTCCAGGATGCGCTGGGCCATCACCTCCCGGTTACGGTAGGCAAAGCGCTGGGCAATCCGCATGTCGTGGAGGTAGTCCGAAAGGAGGGCCCCTTCCAGGTAGGCCAGGTCGTCCGGGACCCTTGTGTGCTGTTTTTTCAGGCGCCGCAGCTCCCGCTGGCGCCGCTTGGCGTTTTTGCTGCCGGGGAAGCGGGCCTCCAGCTCCGACAGCATCTCCCCTGGCACCTGGTTGTGGTAGTTGGCGGCCAGGGCCTGGTAGTGTTCCGCCACCTGCTTGCCCAGGTTGCGGGATCCGGAATGGATGAGGAGGTAGAGCTTGCCTGCTGCATTGGCCGCCACTTCAAGGAAGTGGTTGCCGCCCCCCAGGGTGCCCAGGGACTTGTAGATGCGGTCCAGGTTTTTGATGTGGGGCAGGCAGACCAATTGACTCAGGAGGGCCTCGGTTTCCTCCAGGTGCAAAGGCTCCCGGTTCACGGAAAAGCCTGCCGGGATGCGGCGCACGATGCGGTCAAAGGCCGGCGCGTCAAAGGCATCCCGTTGGATGGGCAGCTGGGCCACCAGCACGCCGCAGCCCACGTCCACCCCCACCAGGTTGGGGCACACCTTGTCCACGATGTGCATGGTGGTGCCGATAACGCAGCCCATGCCGGCATGGACTTCGGGCATGATGCGCACCCGGGCCCCTTCCACAAAGGGCTGGTTCATCAGCTGCGCAATCTGGGTATAGGCGCTTTGCTCCACCTCCCGGGTATACACCAGGGCGGTGCCGTATGTGCCGTCAATCTGTGTCAACCGGAGCACCCCTTTCATCCTAAGCATTGGCAGCAGACAGTTCTGCCGGAAAACGCGGCCATACCCCCATCATACCCGGGCAGGCCGGGTTCTTTTTTCGGCCCCTTCCCTTTTCCTTCCCCCCAATATCTGGTATGCTCACAACAGAAAACAACACAGGAGGACATCCAGTCATGATCCAATTCAAATCGCTGTCCGCCTACCAGGCGGACGCCCCTGTGGCCCTGGTGCTGCTGGGGGAGGGCAACTACAAAAAAGACGGCAATGCCGAGCTCACCAAGGCTGAGATGAAGCGCATGCTGGCCCTTTCCTTAAAGCCGGGCCAGGTGGAAACCATCCGCACCGTGGGGGAGGAGGGGGTCACCACCACCCTGTACGGCCTGCTGGGCAAGGACCTGTCCTATGACGCCCTGGAGGAGCTGGTGGCCGAAGCGGCTTCCCGGCTGAAGGGCTTGAAGGCCCGCCAGGTGGACCTGGTGCTGGGGGACGAGGCAGCAGCCCCCCTGTCCGAGACCCTGTACAAGCAGCTGGCCCTGATGTCTGACGGCTTTACCCACTACCAGACCACGGGCATCACGCCCATCGACCCTGAGAAGCAGGAGGAGGAGAAGGAAGCCTTCCAGCCCGCCTTCACTGTCTTTTTGCCCGAGGGCATGAAAAAGAAGGCAGAGGAGAAAAAGGCCGAAACTGCACAGCACTTTGCCATGGGCATCCGCATCGCCAGGCGGCTGGTGAACGAGCCGGCCAACGTGATGTCTCCGGAACGCCTGGCCCAGGAAGCCCGGGCCCTCTCCCAGGAGCACGGCTTTGAAATCGAAGTCTTTGACGAAACACAGATTCAGGAGATGGGCATGGAAGCCTTCTGGAGCGTGGCCAAGGGCTCGGACGCCCCGCCCCGCTTCATGGTGATGCGCTACATGAACAACCCGGACACCAAAGAAGTCCTGGCCCTGGTGGGCAAGGGCCTCACCTATGACTCCGGCGGCTATGCCCTAAAGCCCGCCCAGGGCATGGACACCATGTTCTGCGACATGGGGGGCGCGGGGGCCGTTATCGGTGCCATCAGCTCCCTGGCCGCCATGAAGGCCAAGGTGAACGTGGTGGCCATCGTGGCCGCCTGTGAAAACATGATCTCCGGCCATGCCTACCGCAACGGGGACATCATCGGCAGCCTGGCCGGCAAGTTCATCGAGGTGGTGAACACCGATGCCGAGGGCCGCCTCACCCTGGCGGACGCCATCACCTATGCCGCCACTGTCATCAAGGCGGACAAAATCATCGACATCGCCACTTTGACCGGTGCCGTGGGGGTGGCCCTGGGCAACCAGATCACTGGGGTGGTGGCGGACGACGAAGGCATCTGGCAGGCCCTGTCCACGGCTTCTGAGGCTTCCGGGGACAAGGTGTGGCGCCTGCCCCATTTCCCGCACCTGGCCAAGCAGAACAAATCCGAGCGGGCGGACATCAAAAACTCCGGCGGCCGCCCGGCAGGCACCGCCACCGCAGCCCTCTTCCTGCAGGCTTTCGCCTTTGGCGTGCCCTGGGGCCACCTGGACATCGCCGGCACGGCCTATTCTGAGAAGGCCAGCGCCAAGGCCCCCCTGGGCGCCACCGGGGTGGGGGCGGAATTGCTCACCCGGGCAGCCATCGGCCTGTTCGAATAATCCTTGCACCCCATCAGCCTGGAGGGCGCCTGCCGCCTTCCAGGCTTTTTCTGTGGGCAGCGGGGACGAAACCAGGCCCCTGCTGCGTTTGATGGGTGAGAACGCAATCGGGAGGACCATGATGAAACCTGTAAAAACGACCCTGCTGCTGATGATGACCCTGGCCCTGCTGCTGCCCCTGGCCGCGCCGGCCGAGCAGGTGGCCCCGGACATGGAACAGGTGGAGCACCTGCTGTACAGCAGGGAAACCGGGGAGCCGCAGCCCCTGTATTATGTGGCGGTGTACAGCCCCAATGGGGGGATGCTGAACCTGCGGGAGGGGCAGCGCAAGGATTCCGCCATGATGCTGCAGCTGAAGGGCGGCTTTGTGATGCCCCTGTACGAAGAAACAGACCGCAACTGGCCCAAGGTGAAGGCGGCCCACCAGATGGGCTATGTGTCGAAGGACTATCTGTACAAGGGGGAGGATGTGGAGCAGATCCGCCCCTTCACCCAGGTGATGAGCGTGCAGCCGCCCCGGGGCCAGGCGCAGTTGCCCCTGCTGGAGCTGCCCTTTGACAACGCCCATGTGCTGGCCCAGATGGATGCAGGCCAGGGGGTCATCGTGATGGGGGAGATCAACGAATGGCGCATCGTGCGGGCGGGGGATCAAACGGGCTATGTGAAGGCGCAGTATTTGAAACTGGAAATTGACGCCTTCGGCCCGGGGGAGCAGGGGGACCGGGCCTACAACGGCAGCCGGCACCTGGAGCGGGGCCTGACGGTGAGCGCGGTTGTCAGGGAAGAGGTGTTTGACCTGTTCACCGCCTTTGTGAGCCTGGCTTTCGACCCGGGCTACACCACGGTGTCGGACATCACCGCCTTTGACCTGTACATCAACCACAAGCTGATGGCCCGGATCCCGCCCATGGCGCAGGAGGGGGAGGGCGCGCCCCGGGTGTTCACAACGGACATCTCCTTCAAACACTTCATCGGCGCCGTGGCCCTGGCGCCGGTGAACGACCGGGGCGAGCAGCTGATGGATGATATCCTCTTCCTGAGGGAAGCAACAGACTGATTTATCCTGTTATGCACAAACAGCGCCTCAACCACGAGGCGCTGTCTTTTGCTTTCTAATGCTTCAATTTACAACCCTATTTACATCCCTGTTAAAGTTTTTTGGCCTTACCTTTTTTTCAAAAAAGGTAAGCGTCCCCGTCCTCGTCTTCGTCCCCATCCCCATCCCCGTCCCTACCCCTCCTTCTCCACCTCCAACACCGTCCCCGGTGCAATCTCCCGCTGCTGCCCCCAGATTTCTGCCTGCAGGGGCTTGTCCCCCAGATGCTGGATGCGGAGGCGGTCCTGAAAGACCTGGATTTTGAGGGGCTGCCCCTGGTAGACCAGGGGGAAGCGCAGGCTGTGCCAGCTGGCGGGGAGGTGGGGGGCGATGCGCAGGTGGCTGGCGGTCTGGCGAATGCCGCCAAAGCCGTAGACGGCGGCCTGCCAGATGCCCCCCATGGCGGCGGCGTGGATGCCCATGTCGGAGGAGCGCATGCTGGGGCCCAGGTCGATGCGGGCGCTGCCCAGGAAGAAATCGTAGGCGATGTCGTGGAGGCCCAGGTCGCTGGCCAAAACAGCGTGGGTGGATTTGGACAGGGAGGAATCGTGGAGGGTGCGGGCCTCGTGGTAGTGGTAGTTGCGCTCCTTGAGCGCCTGGGGGAAGAGCTCCTCCAGGAGGAAGAAGAGCACCAGGACGTCAGCCTGCTTGGCCACCTGGATCTGGCGCAGGCGGGTGTTATTGTAGTCCCGGTAGATGCTGCCCACGTCAGCTTGGGCCTTGTAGGGGGCCAGGTCGATGGTCTCCAGGTCGAAATAGCCGTCAAACTGGGGCAGGATGCCTTCCTGATTGGGCTGGGGCAGGTAGAGACCCTCCAGCATTTTTTTGAGTTGCGGTTCTGCTGCGTCCAATGAAAGGAGCTGGTTGAGGCGCTTGTAGGTGTCTGGCTGGTGCTGGCGCAGGTCCCGGATGATGCGGAGGGCCTTCTTCATGTTCCAGGCGGCCATGTAGTTGGTGAAGGCGTTGTTGTCCACATGTTCCTTGTACTCATCCGGCCCGATGACCCCCAGGTATTCAAACTGGGCCTTCTCCTCGTTCCAGGTGGCCCGGCTGGCCCAGAAGCGGGCGGTGTCCAGGATGATTTCGTAGCCCATCTCCGCCATGAAGGCGGCGTCGCCGGTGGCTTCGTAGTACTGCCAGACGGCGTAGGCGATGTCGGCGGAGATGTGCTGCTCGATGATACCGGTCCAGATCTTCATGGGCTCCCCGGTCTCGATGTCCGCGGCACCCCAGAGGGGGGTCACCTCGCCGTCGGTGAGCCAGGCGGACTCCCAGGGGTACATGGCGCCGGTGTAGCCGTTCTCCCGGGCCTTGTCCCGGGCGCCCTGCAGGGTGAGGTAGCGGTAGGTGAGGAGGCTGCGGGCGGCTTCGGGCTGGGTGAAGGTGAAATAGGGCAGGATGAAAATCTCGGTGTCCCAGAAGGAATGGCCTTTGTAGCCCTCCCCGGTGAGGCCCTTGGCGGCAACGCCCACCCGGGGATCGTCCTTTTTGATCATGATGTTTAGGTGATACAGGGCAAAGCGCAGGGCCAGCTGGTCAAAGCCGCTGTCGGAGACCACCTCGATGTCCTGGTTGTCCCAGAGGCGGGCCCAGGCGGCGCGGCTGCGGTCAAAGAGGCCCTCATAGCGGAGGTCTGCGGCCCAGCTGATGCTGGCCAGGCCGCCTTCCTCGATGTCGGCGGGGGAGATGTCCTGGCCGTGCCAGGCCAGGTCCCGGCTGGTGTGGACGCTGCACAGCTTCTCCATCACCAGGGTCTGTCCTTCCTGCAGCCTGGCGTCCTGCTGAATCAGGAGGCTGCGCCGGTCGATCACCGGGTGGGGGGCATCGGGGAGGGGCTGGCCATCCAGGCGGAAGCTGTGGACGGCATGGAGGGCGCAAACGACCCCGGACTGGGTGGTGGTGCTGGTCATGCGCAGGAAGCGGCCTTTCAGCAGGCGCTTGTCCCCCTCCTGAAAGTGCTGGCTGCCGGTGTTGGTGACCTGGCCGTTGATGCCGCTTTCCAGGCGCAGGTCCAGGTTGCCTGCAAGGGCGGTGATGGACAGCCGGAAGCCCAGGAGGTGCTCGTCCTTGAGGGACACAAAACGGCGGGCCTCAAGGGCCAGGCGCTTGCCCTCCGGGGTTTCCAGTTCAACTTCCCGCACCACCTCACCGGTTTTCAGGTTCAGACTGCGGTGGTAGGCCAACAGGCGCCCCCGGTCCATGGAGAAGGGCCGGCCGTCCACCAGGATGCGCACCCGGGTGAGGTCGGGCAGGTTGGGCAACTCGGTGACCTCGTTGTCGGCGAAGCGGTTGAAGGTGCCGGTGACAAAGAGGTTGCGGATCTGGCCCACATAGTCTTCCTCCAGGGCGGCGCGCTGGCCCAGGTAGCCGTTGCCCTGGGCAAAGATGGCTTCACACTTGCCCAGGAATCGGCTGTCGAAGGCACCTTCACTCACAATCCAGTTGGCGTCAGGCCCCTGGCCCCTGTCGTATCTGATCATCGTTTTCATCCTTTGTCGTGTCGTGGGGGTTGTTTATCCCTTGATGCCGGTGGAGGCGATGCTGGCCTGCACCTGGTTCTGGGCAAACATGTAGATGATGATGCCCGGCAGGATCACCAGGGTGAGGGCTGCAAACATCCGGGTGTAGTCGTAGGAGAAGGCCTGGTTGAAGAAGCCCAGGGCCACCGGCAGGGTGCGGTTGCCGGGGGAGGAGGTGAGGAGGGCGGCGAAGTAGTACTCGTTCCAGTTGCCCAGGAACATGAGGATGCCCGCGGTGGCCAGGCCGTTTTTGGCCAGGGGCAGGTTGATCTGGGCGAAGGTGCGCAAAAAGCCTGCACCGTCAATCTCCGCCGCCTCGTTGAGCTCCATGGGCACGGCCATGAAGGTGGCCCGCAGCACAAAAAGGCTCATGGCGATGCCGCCGGAGAGGTAAACCAGCCCCAGCCCGGTCTTGGTGTCGTAGAGGTTCAGGTTCATGATGAGGGAGAAGATGGGCTGGGTCTTGGTGTGCCCGGGTACCAGCAGGGTGATGGTGAACAGCACATAGATGAGGCCCTTGAAGGGAAAGCGGAACTTGGCAAACACATAGGCGCTCATGGAAAAGAAGGTGAGGGCCAGGAGGGTGGACAAGGTGGAAATCAACAGGGAGTTCCAGCCGTATAGCCCGAAGGAATACTGGTTGAGGACGGAGGCATAGGCGTTGAAGTTGAAGGTGTCCGGCAGGGAGAAGGGGGAGGACAGGATGGCGGCGTTGGACTTGAAGGAGGAGAAGATCACCCACAGAATGGGGTAGACCGACACCACCACGGTGAAGATGAGGGTGAAGTACATGAAGATTTTGAACAGGATGCTGCCTGTTGTCTGCTTGCGTTTCATCTGCCTGCCTCCTTTCCTACACCGGCTCGTTCATGCGGAACATGCGGTTGATGATGAGCAGGGTCAGGATGCCGATCAAGAACATGATGACCGCCGTGGCATTGGCCATGCCGTAGTTGTAGTCGGTGATGTTTTTCACCAGGATCAGGGCCAGGCCCATGGTGTCGTCCCCCGGGCCGCCCCTGGTGGTGAGGGCGATGTTCTCATACATGGCAATCCGGGAGGTGATGGACAGGATGATGGAGGTGCCGATGGCGTTGCGGCACAGGGGCAATTTGATGAAGCGGGTCAGCTGCATGCCGCTGGCGCCGTCAATCTCCGCCGCTTCCATGGTCTCCTTGGGGATGGCCATCAGGTCCCCCAATACCACCAGGGTGACGATGACGGCGTAGAACAGCCAGGTGAAGGCAACAGCCCAGAAGGCCGCCGGGGACTGGTAGAACCAGTTGACATTGAAGCCGGGGATCAGCTTGCGGATGAGGGAATTGAGCACGCCGAAGTCGTTGTTAAAGATGAACTTGTAAATCATGGCCCAGGCCGCGGCGGAGATGACGTTGGGGATCATGAAGGTGGAGCGCACAATCTTCCAGCCCCGGGGTTTGCGGTAGAGGAAGAAGGCAATCATCACGCCGAAGCCCACGTGGCCGAAGACCGCGATCAAGGACCACAGCACAAAGTTTTTCAGGGCGATTAAGAAGCTGCTCTGCCGGAACAGGCGCTGGTAGTTGCTGAACCAGTTGAACACCGGGGAAGAAAAGCCGTCCCACCGGGTGAAGGAGGTGGTGAACACGGTGATGATGGGCATCAGGTAAAACAGCACAAACAGCGTCAGGGTGGGCAGGAGGAAGAGGTAGACCTTGGGGAACTGCTTCCGCTCGATGCGGGAATAATTCTTGAGGATCATCTTGCACCTCCTTTTGAGGAAAGAACCGGAGGAAATAAATCAGGACTGCGGCAGCTGGCTGCCGCAGTCCCGGGAGAAAACCTTAGTCGATGCGGGATTCCGCAGCCTTGTTGGTGAGCTCGGTGCAGAACTGCTCCGGGGTCATGCTGCCGTCAATCAACTTGGGCAGCAGCTTGCCAAACTCGGTGTTGGCGATGGAGGAGGGGATGGCGTCGCCGAAGCTGGGGGCCAGGATGGTGTCTGCGTTCACGGCATTGACATACTCATACAGCAGGGCATTTTCCTGGGCCTTGGCCTTGTAGGCGTCACTGGTTTCCATCTTGGGGGCGATGCCGCCCTCTGCCAGCATGTAGGCTTCCAGCTCTGCGGGGGAGCACATGAAGGTGATGAAGGCCAGGGCGGCTTCCTGCTCCTCAGGGCTCACCGTGGCGGGAATCCACCAGGAATAGCCGGAGTTGTTGGCCAGGGCCACGTTGCCGGGGAAGACCGCGCCCCTCACGGTGCTGCCGTCAAAGCCGTTGGACCATTTGTTGTTGTTCTCCGGCAGGAAATCCCCCACCATCCAGGAACCGTTGGCGATGACCGCGGCGTTTTTGGACATGAAGGTGTTGGCGGCGTCGGCATAGACCGCGCCCACGGTGGAGGCGGCAGCGTTGTTCTGCAGCAGCTTCTGCAATTCCTCCGTGGCCTTTAAGATAATGGGCTGGTTGAAGTCATAGATTTTGTCCCGGATGCTGTTTCTGATCAGTTCGGCGCCGCCCTCCTGGGCTGCGATCAGGGAGGAGTAGGTGAGCATGGTGGTCCAGGCGTTTTCGCCGGTCATGAAGGCCATCTTGTTGTCGCCCAGCTCGGCCACCAACTCGTCCCAGTTGGCAAACTCGCCGGGGGCCTTGGAGAAGGTCACCATGTCCTCGTTGTAGTACATGCCCATGGGCCGGGTGACCGGCATGAGGATGGAGAAGACGCGGCCGTCCTCCAGGGTGTTGAAAGCCAGGCTGTCTTCCAGCAGGATGGCCTTGAACTCCGGATTGGCCTCCAGGTAGGGGGCCCAGTCGAAGAACTGGTTGTTGGGGATGACGGAGCGCTCAATCCACTCCATCTCGCCGCCTTCAATGAAGGCCGGCAGCTTGCCCTGCTGGCCCAGCTGCTTCATCTTTTCGGCGTACATGTCCTGGGTGAGTTCCTCAATGATGATTTTGTACTTGCCCTCATAGAGCTGGTTGAAGCGCTCCACCTGGGGCAGGAAGAAGATGGCGCCGACGTTCTCGCCGGATTTGTAGTGGGGGATTTTCAGCTCCACCACGTCCGCCCCCAGGGCTGTGCCCGCAAGGGACAGCAGGAGGGCAAGGGTCAGCAACAGGGCCAGCAGTTTTTTCATGGGTTCCTCCTTAAAAAAGTTCTATGTGCAAAGGCGGTCAGTCGCCGCCTTTGTCAATCGGTTTTGGGGCGGGGCCGGTGGTGCCCCGCAGGATGATGTCATGGGGCAGCACCAGGTGGCTGCCGGGGGCGTCTGCCGTCATCATCCGGTGCAGCAGGGCGGCGGCTTCCCAGCCTATCTGCCGCATGTCCTGGCGCAGGGTGGACAGGGGCGGGTTGAGCACCTGGGCGATGGGCTGGTCGTCAAAGCCGGTGACGGACACCTGGCCGGGCACCTGGACGCCGGCCTCCTTCAGGGCCTCCAGGGCGCCCATGGCCATGAGGTCGCTGAAGCACAGGATGCAGGTGACGCCATCCAGGCCGCTCTGTGCCAGCTGGCGGGACAGCAGGGCGCGGGTCTGCTCCCGGGAGAAATCGCCGTACAGCACCCGGTCCCCCGGAAAGGGCAGGCCTGCTTCTTTGAGGGCTGCCTGCACGCCCAGCATGCGGTCCTGGTTGATGGCGGCATCGGGCCTGCCGGCGATGACCAGCAACTTCCGGTGGCCCAGCGCCAGCATGGCCCGGGTCAGGTCCTGCATGGCGGCCACGTTGTCCACAGACACCCAGCCGGTGTGCGGGCTGCTGAGGGGCACGTCGATGCTGACGGCGGGGATGGGGGCGTCCATGAGCTCCTTCAGGTAGGGGTCGCTGAGGCTGATGCCGCAAAGGATGGTGCCGGACAGGTTCCGGGTGGCGCAGAACTCCACAAAGCTGCTCCTGCGCTGCTCCTTGGAGTCGGTGGCGTACAGGGCCAGCTCCAGGTGCTGGTGAAGGGCGTAGCCGAAGATGCCCTGCAGCTGCTGGTGGGGGTTGCTGTCCAGGGGGTTGACCTCCAGGAGGCCCGACATGATGAGGCCGATGTTGGGGGGCTTCTTGGCGGAGAGATTCCGGGCGCTGACGTTGGGCTTGTAGTTGAGCTGCCGGGCGGCGGCCTTGATTTTCTCCTTGGTGGCCGGGCTGATGTCCGGATAGTCGTTGAAGGCCCGGGACACCGTGCCAATGCTGACGCCGGCCAGGCGGGCCACGTCGCTGATGTTGGCTTTCACGCTGTCCCTCCTTCCAGGTTCGCGGACGAAAACTTGCAGGAAATGGTTATCGAAAACGCTTTTGTGAACATCCTTATGGTAGCCCATGGCCCATGGTCCTGTCAAGGGCCTGGAGCAGGCCGGTTCCGGTGCAATCCTGTACCAAAATTGTTTTCTTTGTTCATCCGGCGCTCCCGGCGCAAAACCAGCGGGGTTATCAGGCATGGGGATTGCGGCTATGGCAGGCCGCGGCATCCGGCGCACTGCTTGTATTCATGGACAGAATGGGATAAACTGTTGAAGACTTTGCGGGAGGAGGTTAGGATGGCTAACAAAGTAGTCTGGCTCAGCGGCGCCTCCAGCGGCCTGGGCAAGGCGGCTTCGGAAGCGCTGCAGGCTGCCGGCTGGACCGTGGTGGCCGGTGCCCGCTCCTTCGCAGGTCAGGAGGGGCAGCAGGGCGGCATCCACCGCCTGGCCCTGGATGTGCAGGATGAGGCCAGCGTCCGGGCTTTTTGTGAAGAAGCCCACCGCCTTTGCGGCACGCCCCATGCCCTGGTGAACGCCGCCGGCATCCTGATTTTCGGCCCGGCGGAGGAAACCAGCCTGGCGGAATACCACCAGGTGATGGACACCATCTTCATGGGCAGCATCCGCCTCACCCAGGCGGCCCTGCCCTATCTGAGGGAGGGCCGGGGCGGCAAGATCGTCATGCTGTCCTCGGTCAACGGCCTTATGCCCACGCCCTTCCAAAGCGCCTATGTGGCGGCCAAGCACGCCCTGGAGGGCTACAGCGAATGCCTGGCCATGGAGACGGCCGGCCAGGGCATCCAGGTGATGATCGTGGAGCCGGGGGACCACCAGGGAGGCAGCAGCCGCTACCGCACCAGCGCGCAGGCCGTGTCCCCCCTGTATGAAGCCAGCTTTGCCCGGGCCCGGGAGGTGGTGCTGCGGGATGAGGCCGGGGGCGGCAGCCCGGCGGCCTTTGCCCGGAAGCTGGCCCGGGTGATGGGCAGGCGGCGCCTGCCCCTGCGGCTGAAAGTTACCACCCTGAAAGAAAACGCTGCCATCGTCCTGCACGATGTGTTGCCGGGCAGATGGTTTCTCAAATCCCTGAGGGATTATTACAAGGTCTGACCGTCCCATATGTTGAAGGAGGGCGTCCCATTGAGCCTGACCACCGATATCACTGCGCGCTGCGAGGCATTGCGCCAGAACATGAGCCTGAAAACCATCTTCCACCTCACCTGCGAAAACCCGGAGCGCATCGCCGCCCACTGGCTGGAGGGGGATGAGGAGAAGCACGCCACCTTTGGCGACTACCGGCAGCAGGCCTTCAACTACGCCCAGTACCTGGGGGAGCAATTGAAGGGCCAGGCGCCGGGGCAGTTCCTGGCCATCCAGGTGGACACCTGCCGCGAGTGGTTCTCCATGTTCTGGGGCGTGCTGATGGCGGGCTTCAACCCGCTGCTCTTAAACGCCACCCTGGCGGACGACATGACGGTGCACATGATGCGGGAGGCCGGCGCCATCGGCGTCATCTTCCCGGGCAAGCGGAACTTGCCGGAAGACTTTGTGCAGATTGACGCGGGCGAACTGTTCCGCGCCCCTGAGGCCCAGGGCTTTGAACCCATCTGGGGTGACAAGGTGGCCCTGTGCACCTCCGGCTCCACCGCCACCAGCCGCATCTTTGTGTACGACCAGCGGGCCATCTGCGAGCAGGTGCTCAATTCCGACCTGCTCCACAAGGCCAACCCCCGCATCGTCAACAACCACATGCAGCGGAACCTGGCCTTTTTGCCCTTCCACCACATCTTCGGCTTCATGGTCTGCGTCATGTGGTGCAATTTCATCGGCTATGAGACCGTCTTCATCAAGGACCGCTCGCCGGAGACCATCCTCTCCACCATGCGCCGCTTCAAGGTGAACTTCCTGTGCGCCGTGCCGGTGCTGGCCAACAGTTTGTCTAACGGCCTCAACAAGAAGGTGGCGGCCCAGAGCGCCCTGAAGCGGGCGGCCTTCAAAACCATGAAGGGCATCAGCCTGGGCCTGCAGAACATCGTGCCCCGCTTTGGCATGGATTTTGCCAAGGGGGTGCTGTTCAAGTCCGTCAACGCCCAGCTGCTGGGGCCGGACATCAACTGCATCATCCTGGGGGGCAGCCACACCCCCCGGGAGCACATGCGCAACATCGCGGCCCTGGGCTATTACACCATCTCGGGCTTTGGCATGACGGAAACCGCCATCACCTCCTGCGAAACCAGCATGAACCTCCACACCCGCACCTCGGGCTCCGTGGGCCGGCCCTTCGCCTCGGTGGAGTACAAGGTGGAAAGTGACGGCAAGCGCAGCAACACCGGGGAGATGTTGATCCGCGGCCGCAGCGTCCACACCGGGCAACTGGTGGGGGGCAAGCTGATTCCTGCGGACCTGGACGAGGGCGGCTGGTACCGCACCGGGGACATCGTGCGCCTGGAGAAGGGCATGCGGATGTATGTGGAAGGCCGCAGCAAGGACGTCATCATCAACGAATCCGGGGAGAACGTCTACCCGGACGAATTGGAAGATTATTTCGCCAATTTAGAGGGCGTGGAGCAGTTCTGCGTCCTGGGCCTCAAAAACACCGGGGAGAGCCGGGTGAACCGCTTGAAGCGGCGCCGCCACGTGCGCCCGGACTATGAGGACATCACCCTGGTCTTAAACGTGGGGGAGCGCTACCGGGACGATGCCTTTTTAACCCAGCTGATGCGCCAGATTGCCCAGAACAACCGGCGCCTGCCGGTCCTCAAGCAGATTACACGGGTGCTGGCCACCCGGACGCCTTTTGAGCTGGCCAACGGCATCAAGGTGAAGCGTATGGCGCTGAAAACCAACCTGGAGGCCGGCCGCATCCCCTACCGGGACCTGGATTTGAAATCCGGCTCCCTGCCCCTGTCGGACAAGGAGCCCCTGGTGGTGGAGGAAGTGGTCCCCGAGGTGGTGGGCCAGGACCAGATCAAGGACCAGGTGCGCAAGCTCTATGCCGACGCCCTGGAATTGCAGCCCAGCCAGGTGAAGGACGACGCCCACTTCATCAACGACCTGGGGGGCGACTCCCTGCAGGTATTAAGCGTGTCCCTAAAGGTGGAGGAGCTGTTCCACATCCTGATCCCCACCGAGGAATACGGCGAGTGCACCACGGTGAACGACCTGACCCAGGTGGTCAACCGTCACCTGACCGGGGAGGACAGCAAGAAGGAAGAGCCCCGGGGCGAGGTCACCCCCATCACCCGGTTTGAAGACAGCGAGGAGTTTCAGGAGTTTTATGCCCGCCAGCAGGCGCTGCTGGGCAGCGGGATGGAAAACCCCTATTTCGTGCGCCACGACAGCGCCTTAACCGACGTGTCCATGATGGAGGGGCAGGAGGTGCTCAACTTCGGCTCCTACAACTATGTGGCCATGTCCGGGCGCAAAGAGGTGCAGGAGGCGGCCAAGGCGGCCATCGACCAATACGGCACCTCGGCCTCCGGCTCCCGGCTGCTGGCCGGGGAAAAAACCCTGTACCAGGAATTGGAGCGGGAGCTGGCGGACTGGAAAAACGCCGAGGCGGCGCTGATCCTGGTGTCCGGCCACGCCACCAACGTGACCCTGGTGGGCAATTTCTGCGGCAAGGACGATTTGATCCTCTACGACGCCCTGGCCCACAACTCCATCGACCAGGGCACCAAGCTGTCCCAGGCTACCTCTAAGCCCTTCCCCCACAACGACCACGTGGCCCTGGAAAGCATCCTGAAGGCCCAGCGCCACAACTATAAAAAATGCCTCATCATCATCGAGGGGGCCTACAGCATGGACGGGGACATCGCCAACGTGCCCGCCTTTGTGGAATTGAAGAAGAAATACGGCTGCTTCCTGCTGGTGGACGAGGCCCACTCCGCCTGCGTCATCGGCAAGACCGGCGGCGGCGTGGATGAATACTTCAACCTGAAGCCCGACGACATCGACATCAAGATGGGCACTCTCTCAAAGGGCCTGGGCACCTGCGGCGGCTACCTGGCAGGGCCAAAGGCCATCATCGAGTATCTGCGCTACAATTTGCCGGGCTTTGTGTTCTCCGTGGGCATTTCCCCGCCTCTGGCGGCCGGCACCCTGGCAGCCATCCGCCTGCTGCGGCAGAACCCCGCCATCATCCAGTCCCTGGAAGCTGCCATCAACACCTTCGTGAAGGAGGCCCACAAGCGCAGGCTCAACACCTGCCTGGCCGGCCACACCGCCATCATCCCCATCCTGGTGGGCAGCGACGAGAACGCCTTCCTGCTCTCCAACATGCTGCGCCACAAGGGGGTCTTCGTACCCCCGGCGGTCTTCCCCGCGGTGCCCAAGGGCCGCGCCCGCCTGCGCTTCTGCGTGGTGAGCGAGCACAAGGAGGAGCAGATTGTGAGGGCCCTGGACGCCCTCCTGGAGGCGGCGGAGGAGGCGGGGATCGAACTGCCGGCATAGCACACAGGCAACCAACGTACAAAACGTACACTATTTACAAAGTGTACGTTTTTTTGTATACTGTCTGTGAAAGGAGGTGCGGCATGGAACATATTTCTGCAACCGAAGCCCGGAAGAGGTGGAGCGAGGTCCTGGACCTGGCGGTGCGCCAGAAGCCCCAGTTTATCAAAAGGACCCGGGACCAACTGATGCTCAGCGATGTGGACTTTATCAACACCCTGCTGTCAGGCTATGTCTATGAGGCTGATATCCTCAAGGAAGCAGACGGCTCCATCACCCTGTCCCTGCGCAGCATGGACCTGATTGAACACGCCGCCACCCTGTCTGCGGCCAAGAAAAAGCTTGCTGCCGCTATCCTGGACTATGCCATGGAGTATTACAGCGACATGGCCTACTGGCATTCTGCGCAAAACCGCAGGGACCACCTGCCCTACGTCATGAAAGCCTTGACAGCCAATGATGTCGAGCAGATTGGAGCGGAGCTGGTATGCCACGATGGAAGGAACTAAAGCGTTTCTGTGAGCGGGATGGCTGGGAGCTGTACAAGGACACGGATCATTATTACTACCGCAAGCGCGCTGCAGACGGCAGCGTGCGCCACACCAAGGTGTCCAAGGGAAGCGGGGAGATTCACACCCGCATGTGGCAGGAAATATTGAAGCGCCAGTTGATGGTAAGCCAGGAGTATTTTAACGATAAAATCTGACCAGGTTGTCTGTCAGGAAGGCACCCTGGCTTTTTTTCTTCTTCCGGGTATACTGTTAAACAGCAGGTTTAACATTGCTAAACCGCCAAGGGAGGGAACACGCCATTGACCACCATGATTGCACAGCCGGAGTTTCTGCAGCTGCGGGACAACAACAACGCCCTGTTCTTTGGCTGCGACCAGGACTGGTTCCGCAGCTTCTGGCAGCGCAAGGCGGGCTGCGGCTCCTGCACCGGGGCCAACATCCTGCATTATTTCATGCGCAGGGGGCAATTGCGCCTGCCCATTGACATCAACAGCCAGGATGATTTTGTCCGGCTGATGGAGCACAGCTGGCGCTATTTGACCCCGGGGGTCATGGGGCTGCACATCCCGGCTCGGATGAAGGAGGGCCTGGACCGGATGCTTCAGGAGCTGGGCTGCCCCAGGCGGAGCCTGCTGCTGGAAATCCCGGACCGTGTGGAGGAGCGCCCGGCGGTGGACACCGTGGAGGCCTTTATCCGGGAGGGCCTGGCTTCTGATTCCCCCCTGGCCTTTTTGAACCTCCACAACGGGGACATTCCCCAGCTGGAGGGCTGGCACTGGGTGACGGTGGTGGGCCTGACAGGCTCCGGGGACAGCGCAGTGATGGAAATCTACGACAACGGCAACCACCTGAAGGTCAGCCTGGCCCAGTGGCTGGGCAGCGCCCGGCGGGGCGGCGGCTTTGTGTATGTGGGGCAGGCGGAGTTGTGCAATGTTGAATGAGGCCCATGAAATAAAGAACAAAATCAGCAAAGGACGGACAGGCCAGTGATGAAGATCTCCATGGTGACCTGCGTGATGATCGAAAACAATGACACCGGGGAGGTGCTGGTCCAGAACCGCAAGAAGAGCTATCCGGGCTGGTGTTTTCCCGGCGGCCATGTGGAGCCGGGGGAAAGCGTCCATGATTGTGCGGTCCGGGAGGTCCGGGAGGAAACCGGGCTTGTGGTACAGGACCTGGCCTACTGCGGACTGGTCCACTGGGTCCATCAGGACAGCGATGACCGCTACCTGTGCTTCATGTACAAAACCAGCCGCTACGAGGGCAGCCTGCTGCCCGATACCGAGGAGGGCACCCAGTTCTGGATGACCAAGGTGGACCTGCTGGCTGCGCCGGAGGACAGGTTTTCCTGCATCCACTACGCCCGCTCCCCCCTGTTCCACCAGCAGGGGCAGTATTCAGAGGCCTTCATCCGCTACCAGGATGGCGACAGGGTGTATGAGGCTGTCCTCCAATAGCCCCTTGAAGACAGGACCTGCGCAACTTGCCGTGTATCAGGCGGCAGCGGGATTATTTTGCCTTCATGTTCCTGGAAACCAAGGAGGGCTACGAGCCCAATTTCCTCAGCATGGGCACCCGCTTTTTGATTCTGCCCGAGGGCTGGGGCAATCCCAGCCTGTAAGTCTGGTTTCGGAAAGGCTGCGCTGCAGGATGGTTGTATGCCTGATGATGTAATTCAACTGGGGCTGCTGGCAGACATCCACAGCAATTTTGCGGCGCTGGAAGCAACGCTGGAGGCTTTGCGCACCCTGAAGCTGGATGGCCTCATCTTCCTGGGGGACTATGTGTGCGATTTTCCGGAGCCGCAAAAGACCATGGCCCTGCTGCGCCAGGCCCAGGGGGAGTGGCCCTGCGCCTTCATCCGGGGCAACCGGGACGAATACATCATCGACAGGCGCCAGGGCAAGCAGGCCCACTGGCAGGACGGCTCCCATTCCGGCAGCCTGCTGTACACCTTTGACAACATGACGGAGGGGGACATCGACTGGCTGGAAAGCTTGCCGGACACCCGGAGCCTGGAATTTCGCGGCATCCCGCCCTTCACCATCTGCCACGGCAGCCCCGGGAATGCCTATGAATGGCTGTATGAGGCTGGTGAAGCCAGGATCCGTCAGGCCCTGCTGGACACGGGCCACCAACTGCTGGTCTGCGGTCACAGCCATTATCAGGAAACCATGGCCTTTGCAGAGGGCCAGGTGGCCTTTGTGGGCTCTGTGGGCTGCGCCATGGGGGAGGCAGCTGTTGCAGATTATGCGGTTTTGCATGGGAGTACGGACGGTTTTGAGATCCAGCATGGCCGTGTGCCCTATGAGCCCCAGCCCCTGCTCCAGGCCTTTCGTGACAGCGGCCTGGCCAGGCGTGCCCCCTGCTGGGCCCGGGCCATGGGCCATCATGTGCTGACCGGGGAGAACTCGAGCCTGAACCTCCTCTGGCGGGTCCGGGAGCTGGCCCGGGAAGCAGGGGAGGACCAGGGGCCCCTGATTGCGGAACACCACTGGGAGCAGGCGGCAGAGGAGCTGGGCCTGATGCGGTTTGATGGCTGATGAAAACACCCAAATATAAAACCCACTGCCAAAACAAGCAGTGGTTTTTTAATCATCGTATCACCTGACGCTCCATCACCCATGTAAACCCAAAACTCCAGGAAAAAAGGGTCAAGGGGCCAAGCGGCCCCTTGTGGGTCTGGGCGAAGCCCAGCGTCCCCCCGTTTCCTTCCCGGTCTTTGTGGATAAAACCCACTGCCAAAACAAGCAGTGGTTTTTTTATCATCGTATCACCTGATGCCCCATTACCCATGTAAACCCAAAACTCCAGGAAAAAAAGGTCAAGGGGCCAAGCGGCCCCTTGCGGGTCCAGGGCAGCGCCCTGGCGTCTCCCTCCGTCCCTCCGTCCTACTCCTCCGCGGCATAGTCCCTGCCGTAGAGCTCCGACAGCTTGTTTTCGCCCATGTCGGCAATGGGCATGAGAGGCTCCTTGATCTGGCCCAGGGTGATCCGGGGGGCCTGGGGGGCCGGGGCGGCCCAGCGGACGGCGTTGATGATGACCTGCTGGACGTCTTTGTTGTGGAAGGTGGGGAAGGTCTCATGGCCGGGGCGGAAGTAGAAGATCTTGCCCAGGCCGCGCTTGTAGGTGAAGCCGGAGCGGAAGACCTCGCCCCCTTCAAACCAGGAGACGAAGATGAGCTCGTCAGGCTGGGGGATTAAGAAGGTCT
>Ga0209723_1000478_pt1 | contig 73982 bp, 76 predicted proteins | sample BiotimSIPDNA_2_FD_185750 | JGI IMG/M metagenome (GOLD analysis project Ga0209723, IMG submission 185750) | Anaerobic biogas reactor microbial communites from Washington, USA - Biogas_R2 time_0 SIP DNA (SPAdes) (version 2) | ecosystem: Engineered > Bioreactor > Anaerobic > Unclassified | place... | reverse complement strand
TTCTGTTTCTCTCAGGGGGCGCTCTTTCGACAGGAGTTTTTTCGTGAGCTGCCTGAATATGGCTTCCTCTTCCTCCCGCTCATCACGGACCCTGAGAGCGAGCCTATTGTTCAGCGGAACCAGCGAAGCCGGCTCCATATAGACCGAGCTTCCCGAACCGGACCGGTCGACCACGGTCCCGGGAAAGCGGTTCACGAATTCCTGCCTGACGAGAAAGACAAAGTGGCCGTTCCTGTAGGCGGTGACCCTTTCCTGGAGCATATGGGAGAGGGAGGGGTTGTCGAGAATGCCTTGTGCGGCCCTTCGAACCTGCCGCCGGAGGGATTCAAGATCTCTTCGTATTTCCGCCAGCGCGGGGGATGCGGAATCATAGAGCCTGCCTCCGTCATCGAGGACCCCGAGTGCGTCCGCTTCATTTGAAAAATCCCGTGCCTGACGGTATGGCCCTTCAAAAAGGGGATAGGCTCCCCTGTATTTTTCAAGATGTTCCCTGGTCATCCGGGAAAGGGCAAGGAAACGTGCCGCGGCAGCGAGTTCCTCGCCGGAAAGCATTCCGGACCTTTTTGCCTCTGCGAGGAGGGGGGAAATGCAGGAGGCGCTGTTCCACGGCCACTCGCCGAAGCTGTCCCTGCATGAAATATAGTTCCGGAAGAGTTCCATCCGTTCCTGAAGCGCTTCAAGGGCGGCACGGGGACGCAGGGAGGCAAGGGCTGACAAGCCGAGTTCGCCCCTTACTCTGGAGGCGAACTCGGCGATGACCTTCGGTATTTCGAGGATCCGCAGTATATCTTCACTGACCTGCATTCGTTTCTCCCGCTTCTGAAGGGAAAAGAGGCGGAAGGTTCAGGCTGGGGAGCGAAAAACCTTCCGGAAAGAGTCCGTGGTTCTGCAGAAATATCTGGATATTCGGCCATGCCGCGTCCGCCCCGCGCATGACATAGCTGGATCCCATCCACTCCGTGGGGAAGAAGGGTGAGTATGTCGTGATACCCACGTAGAGGAAAAGGATCAGGACTCCGCCCTTCAGTATTCCGGCAGCAAAGCCCAGAATTCTGTCGGCGAACGTGAGGGAGGCGAATTTGATGAATGCCCTGATTATCCGGCAGACGGAAGCTGCAAGAACAACAACCGCAATGTAGATGGCAACCATGAATCCAACAGAAACCATGGATTCGTTCGCTCCGGGGGTCATGGACATCATCCAGGCAGCCGGAACAGATGAGTATTTCCATGCAAGGAATACACCCCCAAGGGTGCCGATAATGGAGAAAATTTCCCCCGTCAGACCGCGGAAGAGCCCCCTAAGGGCAAACGTGGCCACGATCAGGGCAATTGCGGAGTCAAAGACAGATGCAAAGGTAAAGGTCATAGGGTCTCCTCATCCTTCAGTTCAATAAGTGATTTTTCCAGTTTTCTTCCCAGTTTTTCCAAAATCCAAGCTAACTGCAGGCAGGAAAGGAGAAGCAGGTTCTCCTGGTCAAGGGAACCGGAAAACTCCTTTGTGATCTCTGCCGACAGGGAAGAGATCCCCTTGAGGCTTTCATCGTCCAGGGTAGTTTTCAGGAAATAGGATTTCTTCCCTATCTGGATATTCACTTCGCGAAGGGAGGCATCCACGCCTAAGGTCTCCTTTCACCTCTGCCGTCGTGGTTCACTGGCTGAGGCTGGGATTGGGGCTGCCTGTTCTCGGGAAGGATGGAGTTCAGTTTCTCAAAAAGCGTCTTCATCTGTCCCTCGACCTGGCTCTTTTCCCTCTGGAAAGCCAATTTTTCTCTTTCAATAATTTCAAGATTCCGCTGGTTTTCTTTCGACACGCGGATACACTCAAGTTCCTTTTCGGCAAGTTTATTCTTCAGCTCGTTATTTTGGAGACGAAGCTGGTCCCTTTCATTTTTCAGGGATGCCATCGCCTCGGAGATCCTGTCCGCCAACTGCTCAATTTGACTGATCGTCACCATTTTCCGGATTCCTCCTATCGTAGGATATAGCCCAGGGCTTCCAGTTTTTTCCGCACACAGGCGTGGACACCGTCGACCTCGCTGTCGGTGAGTGTTTTGTCATCCCGCTGGTACGCCAGCGAAAAAGCGAGGCTGCGGTGTCCCTCGGGTACCCCTTTGCCCACGTAGATATCAAATAGACGAACATTCCTCAGCAGTTCCCCGGCTTCTTCGCGCATGTGGCGGACGACGTCCTCCATGGGACTTTCCGATGGAACGAAGAGGGAGATGTCCCTGTAAACGGGCGGGAACTGAGAGCTCTCCCGGAATGACGGGAGAACATCTTTTTCAAAAGGTTCAAGGTCGAGTTCAAAGGCATAAAGCGGTGCACAGTCCAGATCTCTCTCAATGGAAGGTTTCAGGCGGAGCAGGTACCCTACTTTCCTGCCGTCCTTCTCGATCCCGGCGGTCTGGCCTCCGTGACCGAAGGGTTCCTCACCCTGCACAAACTGCAGCGATACATGTCTGCTTCCGGCAAGAGCCAGGATGTCACCCTTGAGGGAGAAGAGATCATCGGCTTCCTGCGGTCCGTAGGGAAGCCGGGGATCCCTGCCTCCGTATACGAGACCTGCAATGCGTTCAATTTCTTCATGGCCGCCCTCTTCGAGCGGGAGAAAAACCCTTCCGAGCTCAAAAACCATTACGGGAGACTTCCAGCCTGCAAGGGAGGTCTGTTCTGCGCTGCGCAGAAGACCGGGCAGGAGGATCGTCCTCATTACAGACTGCTCCCCGCTTAGGGGGTTGGCAAGCTCAAGAGGACGTGCTCTTCTGTCATTCTCCGGGAGCCTGAGAAGCTTCACGAAGGAGGGGGACAAAAAGCTGTAGTTTACGAGCTCCACATATCCCCTGGAAAGAAGTGTTCTGCGTATGTCGCCTTTCAGGCGCGTAACGGACCCGATGTCTCCCCTGCCGTAAAGCACCTGGGGAAGTCTCGGCTCCATGGTTTCATTATACCCTCTTATGCGCCCGACCTCCTCCAGGAGGTCTTCCTCGATGGTGATATCGGGACGCCACGAGGGAACATTGAAGGTCCGCTTTCCCTCTTCAGCGGCTATTTCTTTCAGCCCGAGCCTCTGCAGGATCTGCGACGCTTCGTCGAGGTCTCCTGTGAGGAGTATTTTCTGCAGCATCTTTCCGGTAATGCTCACGGTCACCTGGTCTTTCCGCTCAGATGAAGCACTCCGGATGACGTAGGCGGATTGGGCGGAGCCCCACTCTTTCAGGAGGTTCGCGATATAGTTGAGAGCGATTTCGGCAAGGGCGGAATCGACCGTTCGGGCATACCTGAATGCCGCCTCAGAGTTGATGCCCAGTCTTCGCGAAGTCCGGCTCACACGTATTGCATCGAAGGAGGCCGATTCAATGTAAACGCTGCGGGTTTCAGGGAGGATCTCGCTGTTCTCGCCCCCCATGACCCCGGCTATGCCGATGGGGTTCCCTCCGCTGGTAATGAGTAGGTCTGTATCCTGAAGAGAGTGGCTCTTGCCGTCAAGAGTCCTGATGGTCTCTCCCTGAACGGCCGGACGGACCGTGATCTCAGGAGCCGCAAGGCGTCCCGCATCGAAGGCGTGGGTCGGCTGGCCCAGGGTGAGCATGGCGAGGTTGGTTGCGTCCACCATGTTGGATATGGGCCTCATGCCGAGGAATGAGAGGGCAATGCGTACGCGAAGGGGTGATACGCCAGGGACAAGGCCGGTGGCGAGCCCGAGGCAGTATTTTCTGCATCCGTCGTCCTCGAGAGTGATCCCCCTGAATTCTGACGGCCATTCTTTCGGCTCTGCCGGTGCAGGGGTTTGAGCGGGGTCGTTCTTCCATTCTGTGCCGGGAAAAAGGGCGTATACCTCCCTGGCCACTCCGAGCAGGCTGAGCAGGTCTCCCCTGTTGGGGGTGATGGAGAGGTCAAGGACGGCGTCGTCAAGCCCGAGCCATTTCTTCGCGTCCTCACCGACAGGGGCATCCGGGGAAAGGCGGAGTATGCCGAATTCATCGGCCGCCTCCGGGACTCCGAGTTCTTCAGCCGAGAGAAGCATCCCTTGGCTTTCAACACTGCCGAAACTCCTGGTGCCGAGAACGGAACCGTCAGCGAGCACTGCGCCGGGGCGCCCGTAAGGGACCCTGTCCCCCGCCGAAAGGTTGGGGGCGGCGGTAACAACGACTGCAGTTCCAATTCCGTCGTTCACGGCGGCAACAAAGAGTAAGTCCTTCTCAGGGTGCTTCTCAAGTTTTTCGATGAGGGCTATCCGCACGTCTTTGAGCTGCCTGCAGGGATATTCAATGGATTCCACTTCGCATCCGGTGAGGGTAAGCCTTTCGGCGACTTCTTCAAGGGACGCGGGTATCGAGATGATATCGTTGAGCATATTCCAGGATATGAGCATCAGAGAGCCCTCCCCGAGAGAAGATAGGGCACGTTGCCTTCAAAGAGGACGCGCAGGTCGGTAAGCTTGTATTTCAGCATGGCGAGCCGGTCCAAGCCTACTCCCCATGCAAAACCGTTGTATACCTGCGGATCGATTCCTCCGTACCGGAGCACGGTAGGGTGGACCATTCCGAGCCCTGCGACCTCAAGCCACCCCGTACCCTTGCATATTCTGCAGGAGGGGTTTTTGCCCGAGCATTCCACGCATTCTATGTCAAGTTCCAGCGAGGGTTCGGTGAAAGGAAAATAGCTCGCTCGGTACCGGGCTTTTAGTGAGCGGCCAAAAAGCGCCTCCATAAGCGCCTCCAGGCAGCCCTTCATGTCGGCCACGGAAATATCCTTCTCCACCAGCAGTCCTTCAAGCTGGTGGAACATGGGGGAATGGGTAGGGTCACTGTCACGCCTGTAAACTTTCCCCGGGCACACGATGCGGATAGGTGCACCGAACCTGAGCATGGAGCGCACCTGAACGGGCGATGTGTGGGTGCGCAGAAGCTTTCCGTCCGGGAAATAGAACGTGTCCTGCATATCCCTTGCAGGGTGAGACGCCGGGATGTTGAGCGCCTCAAAATTGTGGAAGTCATCCTCTATCTCGGGGCCGAGAGCCACGGAGAATCCGAGCCCGGCGAGTATTTCAACCACGTCCTGGGTGAGCTGGGCAACGGGATGTATGCCGCCCCACATTCTGCTCCTTGGAGGGAGGGTAACGTCCAGCCTGTTTTTCCGCTCCTCCTCCGCTGATTCAGCTTCCTCTATCTGCGTCTTTTTTGACGCCAGGCGCTGCTCCATTGCGTCCCTGAGAGAGTTTATCGCCTCTCCCGCTGCCGGGCGCTCCTCCGTGGGAAGAGATCCGAGCTTTTTCAGGAAGGAGGTCAACGATCCTTTTTTCCCGAGAAAGGCCACCTTCACCTGCTGCAGTTCATCTGAAGAGGCCGCTCCGGACAATCGTTCCGCGAAGTTTTTTTCAATTATTTCAAGTTCACCGAGGATAGATGTCACTTGCCGATTTCCTCCTTGTCCTTGTCTCGTTCAATGTAATTATTATATTATACGTCTTCCGCCGGAGCAGTTCCATTCCGGCCCGGGACACATGGCCCCTGATGGGTGCAGCAAAAGGACTCACTGTATGTACAATACCATAAAAAAGAGGGTTCCTACCGCGCGAGCGACAGGAACCCAGAGATATCGATCCCGTCCGGATCAGCCTGCGGTTTTCCGCGAAAACAGCGTTACGGGCAGGCAGAAACCGTCCTGCTATTTGCCCAGCGCGTTTCTCGCCTGGTCGGCGAGCTGCGTGAAGGCCGCCATGTCGTTGATGGCAAGCTCGGACAGCATTTTCCGGTTGATATTGATTCCTGCCTTTTTCAGCCCGTTCATCAGGACGCTGTAGGAAAGGCCCTGTGCACGGGATGCGGCATTGATTCGGGTGATCCACAGGCGCCGGAAGTCTCTTTTCTTTTTCTTCCTGTCTGTGTAGGCCCTTGAAAGGGAATGAAGGAAAGCTTCCCTTGCTCTTCTGTACACATTCTTTTTCCGTCCCCAGTACCCTTTGGTGATGGAAAAAAGTCTTTTTCTTTTTTTATCGCTAGCGCTACCACCTTTGACTCGGGGCATCGCACGTCACCTCTTTCATAAAATAAACTTTTCCAGATCCGGTTTTCAGCTGTACGGGAGAAGCTTTCTCATGTACTCCATCTGGGTGTCATCAACGTACCCTTTCTTGCGCAGCTTCCTGAGCCTCGAGGGGCTTTTGCAGCTGAGCAGGTGGCCTCTTCCTGCCTTGCGGTAGGATAGTTTTCCTGTGCCGGTGAACGAAAAACGCTTCTTCGCTCCCGAATGGGATTTAAGCTTTGGCAAAATGTTTTCCTCCTTCCCGGATGATGAGTCAAGATAAAAGCCCGCCGCATCCAGGCGACAGGCGAAAAAGCAGTAAAAATGGAATTCGCGGCCGGTTTATTCTGCTGTTGTCTCAGGCGCTGGAGCCGCCTCCTCTTTCTTTTTTTCATCAACTTTTTTACCGGCGTTCTTTTTCTCAGCGATTTTGCCTGCGTCATTCTTTTCGGGTTTTGTTGCAATCTTTCCCTGCCCCGGGGGAAGGGGCGTCATCATTATCCTCATGTACCGCCCTTCCATGCGGGGTCTGCCTTCGCTCTTGCCAAGCCCCTCGCAGTCTGCGATCACCCGTGCAAGGACTTCTTCTCCCTTGCTCAGGAAGGACATCTCCCTGCCACGGAAAAACACCGATACCTTTACCCTGTGACCGTCTTCCAGGAAGCTCTTGATGGCGCGGACCTTGAAGTCGTAGTCGTGCTCGTCGATCTTCGGACGCATCTTCATTTCCTTCAGGGTCTGCACTTTCTGCTTCTTCCTGGCGTCCTTCTCCTTTTTCTGGAGCTGGTACCTGTACTTCCCGTAATCGAGTATGCGGCACACGGGAGGAGCAGCCTGCGGGGCGACTTCCACGAGGTCGAGCTGGCGTTCCTCCGCCATGCGGATACCTTCAGCTGTCGGGATAATCCCCATCTTGACGCCGTTCTCGTCGATGAGCAGGATTTCGCGGGAGGTAATCTCCCGGTTGACTCTGGGATCTCCGTCTTCTTTTCTTGCTACTATAGCCTTTCACCTCCATGTGAAATATGAAAAGGGGCCGGTGAAGCCACCGGCCCCTCGATACGCAACGAGAGAATCTCTTTGACCGGACAGCAGGAAAAACCGCACGGTGAGAGGGTGGCCCCTCTTCTTTTCTTTCCAAAAACTTGAAGAATATATCATATCGGCGGGAAAAACGCAAATACCAATTCACCCTGCATGGTTTTCCCGTTCACAGCTCAGGATTTCAGGGGGTTGAACTCACCTGCAAGAACTTCCAGGAACTCCTCCAGAGGCATGGAACCAAGGTCTCCCCTGCTCCGTTCCCTGGGAGCGATGGTCCCCGACTGCATCTCCTTCTCGCCCACCACTGCCATGTAGGGTATTTTCTGGGTCTGGGCGTCCCGGATCTTTTTGCCGAGTTTTTCATCCCTCTCGTCGATTTCCACCCGTATGCCTTTTGCCCGAAGTTTCTGCGCAGTTTCCTTTGCATAGTCGACGAAGTCGCCCGAGACGGGAAGGATCCTGACCTGGACGGGTGCGATCCAGTACGGGAACGCCCCTGCAAAATTCTCGATGAGAATGCCGAAGAACCGCTCCAGGCTGCCAAGAATCGTCCGGTGAAGCATGACGGGCCTGTGTTCCTTTCCGTCCGCCCCGATATAAGTCAGGTCGAATTTTTCGGGCATCTGGAAATCAAGCTGTATGGTGCCGCACTGCCAGGTCCTTCCGATACAGTCCTCAAGATGGAAGTCGATCTTGGGGCCGTAGAAGGCTCCGTCGCCGGGGTTGAGCCGGTACTCGGCGCCGCTCTCCTCGAGAGCCTGCTTCAGTGCGGATTCAGCAATATCCCACTGCTCTTCAGAACCCATGGAGTTTTCCGGCCTGGTGGACAGTTCCATGGTGTACTTGAATCCAAAGACATCACTGTAGATGTACCGGCAGAGATCCATGATCCCGATGATCTCGTCCTTCACCTGTTCGGGGCGGCAGTAGAGGTGGGCATCATCCTGGGTGAAGCAGCGGACTCTCATGAGTCCGTGGAGCACCCCGCTCCGCTCATGGCGGTGTACTATGCCCAGTTCGGCCACCCGCATGGGGAGATCCCTGTAGCTGCGGATCTGGCTTTTGTAGACGAGCATTCCGCCGGGGCAGTTCATGGGCTTGATGGCAAAGGGCTGCTCGTCTATCTCCGTGAAGTACATGTTCTCGCGGTAATGGTCCCAGTGACCGGACCTGATCCATAGGCTGCGGTCCAGGATGAGGGGTGTACGGATCTCGCAGTAGCCTCTCTTTGTATGTTCCTTTCTCCAGAAATCCATAAGCCCGTTAAGGATGACCATTCCCCTGGGATGAAAGAAGGGGAACCCGGGCCCCTCCGCCTGGATGCTGAAAAGGTCGAGTTCTTTCCCCAGGCGCCTGTGGTCCCTGCTTTTTGCCTCTTCCATTCTCCGGATATAGGCTTCAAGGGCCTCTTCGTTGCCGAACGCCGTCCCGTAGACCCTGGTGAGCATGATGTTCTTTTCGTCTCCGCGCCAGTATGCTCCGGCCACGGAGAGAAGCTTGAAATGCCTGACATATGAGGTGTTGGGGACATGGGGTCCCCTGCAGAGGTCGGCATAGTTCCCCTGGAAGTAGAGGGACACCTTTTCCTCCTCCAGTTCGGAGATGATCTCCGCCTTGTAGGGGTCATCCTTCTCCCTGAAATAGGCGAGGGCCTCCTCTTTGCTCATTTCCCTGCGCTCAACGGGGATTGCCCGCTTGGCTATGCGCCGCATCTCCTTCTCGATTTTCGGCAGGTCTTCCTCGGTAATGCCGCCGGGGATCTCCATGTCGTAGTAGAAGCCGTCCCTGATGGCAGGCCCCACGCCAAACCTGGTGCCGGGGTACATTTCTGCGACAGCCTGGGCCATGAGATGGGCGGCAGAGTGCCTGAGAATATCGAGCCCTTCCTCGGAATCCGGCCCTATGGGTTCTATGGAGCCTGATTCAGTCAGGGGCCGGTAAAGGTCCACGGCTTTGCCGTTCACCATGGCTGCCAGGGCGCCCCCCCGGAGGCCGAGCTTTTCGAGCGCTTCCCCGGCGGTCGCTGATTCGAGCCGCACGCTCTTCTGATCTGGTGCGTTCAGTTCAATCATTGCAGTCTCCTCCTCGTATGTATAAAAAAATGCCCACATGTCTCCATCCAGGAGACGACGTGGGCATGCCGTGGTTCCACTCCTCTTCCGCCGTTTTCAGGCGGCACTCGCTTCCCGCTGTAAGGGGCGGACCCCGACGCCTTCTACCCGCAGGTTTTTTCGGCGCCCGCTCAAGGACGGTATTCAAAGGGCCCCCGCAGGAAGTTTTCCAGCCGTGAACCTCCCTCTCTGTGCGGAGAAAGTCCTTTTACTTTTCCTCTCATCGCGCTGTTATTTTATTTGGAGAGTTTTATACCCCTAAAACCGTCTCCTGTCAACTCCTGCCGGTACTTCCGAATCCCCCTTCACCCCGTGCTGACTCTTCAAGGGATCCCGCCTGCTGCCAGAAGATCCTTGATACCGGAGCCACCACGATCTGGGCTATGCGATCCCCGGGCTCTATGGTGAAAGCCTCCTGGCCGTGATTGATCAGGAGTACCCTGATCTCTCCCCTGTAATCGCTGTCTATGGTTCCGGGAGCATTTAGTATGGTGACCCCGTGCCGTATGGCAAGACCGCTCCTCGGCCTGACCTGGGCTTCGTACCCTTCCGGGAGCTCGATCCGAAGACCTGTGGGAATGCTCGCCCGCTCGCCCGGCAGTAAAACGGCTGCTTCAGAGGCACGAAGATCCGCTCCTGCTGAAAAGGGAGTCCCATATTCGGGGAGAGATATCTCCTCATTCTCCCTCAGGACCTTGACGACGACCTCAACAGACATTAGGACCTTCCGCCTGAAGAACTCCTTCTCGGACCTCCGCTCCGGCGATCTCCCCTGTCAGGACGGCCGCCGCCGTGAGAAGACCGTTCCCTGTCGGAGGAAGGGTTCGCCTTTGCCGCCGCGGCAAGGGCTGCTATGGCCTCTTCTCTTTCCTTTTCTGCCGGAAGCACCTCCGAGAGTCCCTCGTCGGTTATACGCGCCTCGTTTTCCAGGATACGGCGCCGTGTGAGGTTGACCCTGTTCATGTCGTCTATTTCCTTTACCATCACGAGGACCCTGTCACCCACCTTGAAAACGTCTTCCACCTTGGGGATCCTGTGGGTGCTGACTTCGCTCACGTGAAGGAGCCCTTCCTTTCCGGGAAGACATTCCACGAATGCGCCGAAGGTCATGAGGCGTGTGACGGTACCGTAATAAACTTCTCCCGCCTCCAGGTCCTTGGTAAGACCGCGGATGATGGAAAGCGCCTCGTCAACCTTGTCCTGTGACGCTCCGCCGATGTATATCTCACCGGAGTCCTCAACGTTGATCTTGACTCCGGTCTTCTGGGTTATGCCACGGATGACCTTACCGCCGGGGCCGATGACATCGCGGATTTTCTCGGGATCAATAGTGGTCATGAAGATCCGGGGAGCATTGGGAGAAAGTCCGGACGGGGCTGGAATGGCCGCTTCCATTTTATCGAGGATCTGCAGCCTGGCGATCTTTGCCTGTCCGAGCGCCTGCTCGAGAACGGCCCTCGTGATACCGCCCGCCTTGTTGTCCATCTGAAGGGCAGTCACACCGTCACGGGTGCCGGCGACCTTGAAATCCATATCGCCGTAGTGGTCTTCAAGACCCTGGATATCCGTGAGAACCTCTACCTTGTCCCCTTCTTTGATGAGTCCCATGGCAATTCCCGCCACATGTTTCTTCATAGGGACACCGGCATCCATGAGGGCAAGGCTTCCTCCGCATATGGACGCCTGGGAGCTTGAGCCGTTTGATTCAAGGATGTCCGATACAACACGCATGACATAGGGGAAATCAGCCTCGTCGGGGATCATAGACCGAAGTGCCCGCTCCGCAAGTGCGCCGTGGCCGATCTCGCGCCTTCCGGGGCCTCTCATGGGACGAACCTCGCCTACGGAGAACGGGGGGAAATTGTAATGAAGTATGAAGCGCTTCGCAGGTTCGTCCTGTTTCAGCCCGTCGAGGATCTGGTCGTCTACGCCCATCATGCCGAGAGTAGTCACAACAAGCGACTGGGTCTCCCCCCTGGTGAACAGCGCGGAACCATGCACGCGGGGGAGAACTGCCGTTTCACAGGAAATGGGGCGTATCTCGTCCATCGCCCTGCCGTCCACGCGGATACGCTCGTCGAGTATGAGGGAGCGCATCGTCTTCTTCACTGTCTCATCCATGAAGGCGGCGATATAATCTCCGCTTTCCGGGTACTGTACGCTGAAGTACTCCAAAGCCTTCTTTTTTGCAGCTGAGAGTTTCTCTCCCCTGGGCTTCTTATCGTGAGTCTTTACGGCGTCTCGGATCTCCCCCCCGAGGTTTTCGGTGATCCACTGTTCAATATCAGGATAAACGGCGGGAGCCGCAATGACTATTTTTTCCTTTCCGACGGCATCGCGCATTTCAAGGAAGAGTCCCACTATCTTGCGGATCTCCGCCTGGGCGAGATCGAGGGCATCCACAAGGAGATCTTCGGATACTTCTTTTGAACCGCACTCCACCATCGTTACTCCGTCCCTGTGCCCGGCGACGAGCAGGTCGAGTTCCGAGACGAGCATCTGCTCTTCCGTGGGGTTCACCACAAGGGCCCCGTCGACGAAGCCTATCCTCACCGCACCTACAGGGCCTCCCCAGGGAATGTCGGATATGGTAAGTGCCGCCGACGCGGCATTTATGGCGAGCACATTGGGCGGGTTCACCTGGTCGACGGAAAGGACCGTAGCCACAACATGGACATCGTGGCGCATGGTCTCGTCGAAAAGGGACCGAATGGACCGGTCAACTACCCTTGAACTCAGAACGGCTGTCTCCGACGGACGTCCTTCCCTTTTAATGAATCCTCCGGGGATTTTTCCGGCGGAGTAAAACCGTTCCTCGAAATCAACAAGCAGTGGAAAGAAATCGATCCCCGTCCTTGGAGTGTCGGTGATACATGCAGTGGCAAGTATCGATGTTTCACCATGACTTGCTACGACCGAGCCGTTTGCCTGTTTTGCCACCCTGCCTGTGGAGAATTCGAGAGGGCGCCCTCCCACTTCTACTGAAAACTTCTTTTCCATACTTTTTCCTCCTCAATTTTTCTTTTCCTCTTTTATATGCGGAGTAAGAATACCACAATATAGGGTCGGAAAGGCAAAAAAAAATGCGGGGACACAAAGTCCCCGCATTGAACCTCCGTCTGTTCTTCGCCTTAGTGGCGCAGGCCAAGCCGTTCGATGAGCGTTCTGTACCGGTTGAAGTCTTTTTCCCTAAGGTACCGGAGAAGCTTTCTTCTTGTTCCAACCATCTTCAGGAGCCCGCGACGGGAGTGGAAGTCCTTGGTGTGGATCTTAAGGTGCTCCGTAAGATCACGAATGCGCTGCGTGAGCATTGCGACCTGGACTTCAGGAGACCCCGTATCCGCTCCGTGAGTGCGGAAATCTTCGATAATACCCTGTTTCTTTTCTTTCTCCAACATTTTCTTCACCTCGAAAAAAAAATCCCGTAACCCAGAAAAGCGAGGGATTTCGCTTATCCGAGTAAGGGTCGGAAGAATAGTACCATCTACCGCGCAATAAATCAATTGATCAGAAAAGAAAACGGAGGATATTTCAGCAAAATTTCAGATTCACGATATACATTTCATTTTGTCCTCGACTTTTAAATCTCTCTGTGATTTAATCTTTAGGGTTAAAAGAAAACTATATCCGCCTTTATAAAAATGGAGGGATCACTGTGCCGCTTCTCATTATAGAAGATAACCGGGATCTCGTGCAGGTCCTCACGGAAGGATTTGCAGAAGCAGGCTTCTCAGTAGACAGCGCGCTTTCCGGAGAAGATGGGCTCGAGAAGATCACGAACGGGGAATACGGCTGTATCATACTGGATATCATGCTTCCGGGAATAAACGGGCTACAGGTGCTCGATGCTGTAAGGGAGAGCGGAAATGCCGTTCCAGTGCTTCTTCTGACGGCACGGGACAGCGTGGAAGACAGGGTTGAGGGGCTTAACAGGGGGGCTGACGACTACGTGACCAAACCCTTCGATTTCAGGGAACTGGTCGCCCGGATAAAGGCCCTTCTGCGAAGGAACTCTGAAAAAGAACACCCGATCCTGAAGTGCGGCCCGCTTGAACTGGACCCGGAGGCAAGGGAATGCCGTGTGAAAGAAAAAATCCTTTCCCTCAGGCGGCGCGAATTCGATATCATGGAACTGCTGCTGAGAAATGAAAACCAGGTTTTCACACGGGAAAAGCTCATTTCGTCGGTATGGCGCAAGGAATATGACGGATCAAGCAACGTAGTGGATGTTCACATCAAGTATCTTCGGGACAAACTCCGCCCTCATGGATGCGACACCCTTGTGGTGACAGTGAGAGGCGTGGGATACAAGATCAGCTGCCCGGAATACGCAGGCTGAAAAAAATACCCGCCCTTCGAAGGGCGGGTATTTTTTTGTTTCCGACTGTTTTTTTACCGGACTCCCCGCATGGAAACGAAGAATGTCCTTCCGTCACGCCATACGAGCATTACAGTTGAACCGCCCTTCCGGGACGAGATCTTGTCAAGATCCTTCGGTCCGCTGAGACGAACACCATTAACTTCCAGTATGATGTCACCTTCGCGGATGCCGCCCCTCTGGGCCATGGAACCGGTCTCTACCGACTGGACCACAATTCCCTCACGGTTTTTCAGATCGTTCTTTTTCTGAATTTCCTCTGTTACAGGACCAACTTCCAGACCGAGGTTCTTCAGCACCCGAGTTCCGTCAGAGGAGAGTGCAGCAGTCGAATCATCATCGCTGCCGGGAATTTCACCCAGGGTGACCTGGACTGTAGATTTTTCCCTGTTCCGGATAATCCCGAGTGATACTTTATCACCCACGAGCCTCTGGCGTATTTTGGCCACGAATTCCTGGTGATTCTTGATCTTTTCGCCGCTTACAGTGAGAATTACATCTCCCCGCTTCAGACCGGCTTTTTCTGCGGGGGAATCGGCGATGACGTCGCTTATGACGGCTCCGTTATCCTCTTCCACTCCGTAGGCCTCGGCAAATTCTTTCGTCAGTGCCTGGATATAGACTCCCAGCCATCCCCGTTTCACCCTGCCGAACTTTATGAGGTCATCCATGACCTGTTTTGCCATGTTCACGGGCACGGCGAAACCTATTCCCTGGGCATAGGGGACAATTGCGGTGTTTATGCCGACTACTTTCCCGTTGAGGTCAATAAGGGGACCTCCGCTGTTGCCGGGATTGATGGCTGCGTCAGTCTGGAGGAACCCGTCGAAATTCACGTTGCCGGCGTGGATGCTCCTGTTCTTTGCGGAGATGACCCCGACCGTCACTGTGTGTTCAAGTCCGAAGGGGTTTCCAATGGCTACGACCCATTCGCCGACCCTGGATTTATCCGAGTCGCCCAGTTCGAGATAGGGGAAATTCGCTCCCTCGATCTTGAGTATTGCAAGATCGAAAGTGGGGTCTTTCCCAAGCACCTTCGCCTCATGGACAGTCCCGTCGGAAAAAGTGACGGTGATCTTGTCGGCTCCATCCACCACGTGGTTGTTGGTCACGATGTGCCCGTCTTTTGATACGATGAACCCCGATCCTCTTCCTTTCATGGGAACGGTTCTGGAGAACCGCTTGAATTCTTCCCCGAAGAACTGGCGAAAGAAGGGGTCGTCGGCGAATGGATGGGCAGAACGGGTGACCATTGCCTCAACGTCGATATTGACTACCGCCGGAGAGAGATCTTCAGCTATCTTTGCCACAGGATTCCCGGAAAAGGGATCCTGTGCCCATGCCGTTCCTGCCGTGAGAAACGCGGCAAGGAGCATAACCGCTGCAATAGCGGATATTGTTGTAAAACTGTATTTCCAGTGCTTTGTGTTGTATGTTTTCATGTATTTTCACCCCCGATATTTTTGCCATATATTGTATTCTACCACCGATAAAGGGCATCGTTTTTTTTACGTATCCCAATTTCAGCATTTTTTCCTCTTTGAAAACAGGAGCGAGTGTGCAAGCCATAGAGCCCCCGCCGCAAGTATAACTGACAGGATAACGCGGACCATCCTGAGCCCTGCTGTGGCGTACTCTGCCCTGAACGGGTCGGCGAAGAGGCGGAGAAGGGCGTAGAGGATCATGAAAAGGGGCCAAAGCACTGCTCCCTTTATTTTTCTGTCCGCTCCGAAACTGAGGAAGGAGTGCTCGGTCTTCTGAAGAACCGCGGTTATGAAAAGAGCGCCGAAGGCGTAGTAAAGCTGTGTGGGGTGCCTGGACAGTCCGGCTGGGTCGCCGGGAAAGACGGTCCCCCAGGGCATGACTGTTTCTGTACCCCCGCAGCATCCGTTCAGAAAACAGCCCCACCGTCCTATGGCCACAGTGACCGACGCGGGAAGGGCTGCACTGTCAGCAGTTACCCACAGAGGGATTCCTTTTCTCCGCGACATGAGTATCCCCGCGATACCTGCGCCAAGGAAGGCGTGAACAGCGGAAAGCCCCCCCTCCCAGAAGCGAAGGAGCCTGGCAGGTTCCACGGCGTAGAGCGGCCAGAATTCCATTATGGGACCAATTCTCGCACCTGCGAGCATTGCAATGAACGAGACAATTATGATCCTGCGGGCATCTTCGTCGTCAACTCCGTAAAGCCGCGTCATTCTCCTTCGCGTGAAGAGGACCGCCGCCGATAATGCAAGGGTCCACAGCAGGTAGTAGCTGTGGACCCGAAAAGAACCGATTTCTGCAAGAACAGGGAACATTCAGGGCCGCCTTCTGCCGCCCCGCTTCGGCTGGGAGGCAACGGGCCAAACGACCACTTTCCGGGACGGGGTCTCCCCCACCGACCTGGTCTCCACATGCTCGTCATCCTTGAGGGTCACGTGGATTATCCGCCGTTCCCAACTGGTCATGGGTTCAAGGTAGGTAGGCTTCCCTCTTTTTACGGATTTCCGGGCCGCGGCAAGGGCAAGACGCTGAAGACTTAGTTCCCTGCGCTCCCGGTATCCATCACTGTCGAGGAAAATCCTCTCCCCTTCATCAGCATCCCTGGCCATCAGATTGAGAAGGAACTCCATGGACTTGAGTGTTTCACCATACTTTCCGATGATTATGCCGGCGTCCTGGCCCGTGAGGTTTATCCGGGATTCGTTCACAATCTCGGGAACTATGTTTAGGTCCATAAGTTCGAGAAGCCTCTCCGCGAAAATCTTTCCCCTAAGGAGTGCGAGAGGTGCAGATGGACGTACCTCAACCCTGAGTTTTCTTCCAAGGAGACCAAAAAAACTCTTTTCTTCTTCTATGACTTTTACAGCGATATCAGCCGGATCAAGGCCCCATTTCACGGCTGCCGCCTTTTGCGCCTCCTCTACCGATGAAACGTCGAGGACGAGAATGTCATTGTTCATGGGGCATTCCTCCTTTCAGGAGAAAAAGAGGGGCGAATACATGTTCAATCGCCGCTCTTCGTCGGCTTGTCCTTGAAAAGCACCGGTTTCTTCTGCATCTCGACTGCTGTTTTTCTCGACATCCTGAGCTGCTGCACCACGCCAAGAAGGGACGAAACACCCCAATACAGGAGAACGCCTCCAGGAAGGCTGAGACAGATGAACGTGAGGAAGAGCGGCATAAACCAGTTCATCATGGACATCTGCGGGTTGCCGCTTGCCGTGAGCTGCTGCTGGTACCACGTTAGGAAGCCGATAGCGGCGAGGAGCAGGGTATTCGCGAGATAGATGCCGATGTTGGCCAGGCCCGCAGGGTTCGCCATGACGGCATAGAAGACCGACATTATGCCGAGCTGTTCATTCTCAACCACAAGGCCTACCGCCTGGGCAACAGTGGAAAGTACCGAACCGTCAAGCTGGATCCCAAGGAATGTCACGCCGGAGAAATCGTAATTTGTGAGCACCCTGTACAGAAGAATGAATACGGGCAGCTGAACCAGCAGGGGAAGGCATCCCGCAGCAGGGTTCACCTTGTTTTCCTTGTACAGGGCCATCATTTCCCTGTTCAGGGATTCCTTGTCGTCCTTGTATTTTTCCTGGAGCATCTTGATCCGCGGCTGAAGCTTCTGCATTTTCTGCATGCTTGTCATCTGCTTCTGCGTCAGGGGGTGAAGCAGCATCCTGACGATAAGCGTCAGTACAATAATGGCAATACCCCATGAACCCGTGAAACCGTAGACAAGCTCCATGAGCTTCATCATCAGGTCTCCGCCCATTTTCCAAATTGAACCCACTATCGATCACCATCCTCGGAGATATAAACCCCGTTTTTATGCGGCAGAGGTGCCGGAGGTACAGGATCGTACCCTCCGGGATGCCACGGGGCGCATTTACATATTCTTTTCGCTGCCAGCAGTGTTCCTCTCAGAAAACCGTGGGTTGTGAGCGCATCGACGGCGTACTGGGAGCAGGAGGGATAAAACCTGCAGTTGTGCCCCAGCAAGGGTGATATAAAGAGCTGATAGCCCCGGATCATTTGTATCCCTATCCATGACGCGGCTGACATGATCCTTCCTTTCGATGGCTTCCTTCTTCAGGGTATTCCCAGTTAGGACCGGACCACCCCTCTGCGAGAAGCCCCCTGGAAGACAGTACACGGGCAATGTCGAAGTACACTTCTCTTGCGTTTGCCTTGAGCCCGGCACTCCTTAAAGACGATACGATCCATAGCCCCTGGTTCAGCCATGGCAGCACCCTTCGGAAACTTTCTCTCAATATGCGCCTTCCCCTGTTTCTTTCGTGGGACTTCCCCTGGCGCCTGCCTACAGCGAAACCTATCCGGGTGACACCGTCGGGTGCCTCCATAAACAGCAACCGCACCAGCTCGCCTTTCAGTCGCTTGCCGGTGCGGAAGACAAGGTCGTACTCCCACCCTCGTTGAAGGCGCGAAGACCGGGGAAAAAGGAGTTTCAAAGATTATACGGCCAGCCTGGTGCGGCCCTTTCTCCTGCGGTTGCGGAGAATCCGCCTTCCCGTCGGAGAGCTCGACCTGGCAAGAAAGCCCATTTTTCTTTTTCTCGGTCTGTTGTGGGGCTGAAACGTCTGTTTCACGAAGACACCTCCCAATGGCAATAGGTAACATAAGCCGCGCTTCACGGCTTCTTTTTTTCAGCCTTGATACTATATCACACCGTCCGGACCTGAGCAACAGATTTTGATACGTTCTGCCGCGGAACGACAAGACGCCTGTATTTTACTGCCGGAAGCGCTCCGGGGATATTCCAGTCCTTTCTCGAAAGAACCCGTCCGTCAAGAATAACGACCCGGCCCCTGTCCTCCCTGGAACGGATAAGACGACCCGCCGCCTGCTTCAGCAGCATTTTCGCCTCGGGAAGAGTGATCCTGGAGAAGGATCTGCCTCCGAATAGGGCATTCCTGGCCTGAACAAGGGGATCTGCCGGGTGCGGGAAGGGTATCCTGTCGATGATGACCTGGGTGAGACCTTCCCCGGGGATATCCACTCCCTCGCGGAACGAGGCACTTCCCACAAGAACGGAGGAACGATCCTCACGGAAAGCGCGCAGGAGTTCCGTCCTCGGAAGCTCCCCCTGCACAAGGATCGTGTACGCTCTTTTTCTGTTTCTGAGGATTTCGGCAGTTTTCCGAAGAAGCCTCAGGGAGCTGACAAGAAGAAGAGTGCTGCCTCCATTGGCTTCAACAAGTTTTTCCATTACTGCGCAGACAGTTCTATCATAGCACGGATCCATAACTTCCAGCCCGGTGTCGACCACAACGATCTCCATCTGCTCGTCGAGACTGAACGGGGAATCGCTTATAAAAAAGCGTGTGGGAGCGACGCCTGTCTCCCCCGTCCAGTATCCCCACTTTCCCCCGGGGGCAAGAGTCGCCGATACAAAAACGGCAGTCTCAGGTGAAAAAGACCGGAAGCACTCAGAGAGCTCCTCGAGGGGAGACGCAGGCGCACTTGAAAGCGACCGTCCTTCCTTCCAATATGCCCATGACGGATATCCGGATGTCTCAGTGCACCAGGTGAGGACATCTGCAGTCCGTTTCAGTTCGTCCATCCAGACGGAAATGCGGGAATGCTCGGGATCGAGTTCATCCTGACTATCTTCCAGAAATGAGAAGAGACGAAGGAGTTCATCAGTTTTCTCCCTTACCACTGCCTGCTGGTGCCAGAGTTCCTCGTTACGGGACGTAAAGGAAGCTTTATTCGCCGGGCATTTGATCTCAAGAAGCTCAAAGAATCGTGCAGCCTCCAGGCGGACCTCTCCTGCAAGCGCAGAGGTCTTTCCTGCCGTTGCCCCCGTCTCGATCAGAGCTGCTCCATCCTGGACTGCCCGGCTTCTGAGAAGGCGGGCAAATTCATCTGCGGATACAGACTGTGCCATGGAAGACCGGGCTGCCTCCGGAATCCTGTGCGCCTCGTCACAGATGAGAATTTCGGCTTGTACAGGAAACGGTTTTCCCGCCCCGAGAAGATAGGAGAAAAAAAGGTGGTAGTTGGCGACAATAACAGACCACTCCTGGGCATCCCGAAGTGATTTCCTTACAAAACACCGGTCCCTGAAGGGACAGGCGGCCCCGAGACAAGCCCTGGAAGAGGCGGCGATCCTGAGCACGGCCGGAGAGTCGGGAGGCAGGGATACTTCGGAAAGATCACCCGTTTTCGTTGAACTGAGCCATTCTGCAATCTTTCTGGAGGCCGCTCCTCCGTCACCGAAGGAGAGATATCCTTCCCTGCCGTCGGCAGTTTCGCCACTCTCTCCTGCCTTGAGAAGACAGGCGTAATTGCCTTTTCCCTTGAGCAGTCCGAAGGGGAGCGAAAGACCGAGAAGCCGGTTGAGCGCCGGCAGGTCTTTTTCTATAAGCTGTTCCTGCAGCGGGATGCCTGCGGTGAGAAAAAGTATTTTTTTCCCTCCGGCTGCTGCACTGATCATGGCCGGAACAAGAAGAGCGAATGTTTTTCCCACACCGGGGGGAGCTTCGGCAGCCAAAATTTCCCCTTCTCCGTTCAGAAGAGTACACCGGACTTCCTCTGCAAGATCAACTTGTTGCTTCCTGTATTCAAATGTGGGAAAATACTCGGCGAGTTTTCCGGAAGGGCCGAATATTTCCTCCATAGGGGGGATCTGCATCTGTTTTTCTCTCTCTCTTTCGGGATTATCAACATTATGTTCCATGTCTTGCTAATATATCAGAAATCGTGCTAGAATGTCGTGGTTCTGCCGGGAGGAGGTGAGGTTCATGCCCAATAAGAAATCCGCAGTAAAAAGGATGAAAACAAGTGAAAAGAACAGGCTCTACAATCGTTTCTGGACCACGCGGTGCAAAAATGCCGTAAAAAAAGTCCTGGAAGCTGTGGAGAACAAGGATACGGCCCTCGCTGAAAAGCGTCTCGCCATTGCCCAGAGCGTTATCGACAAGGCTGTTGTGAAAGGTGTCATGCACGGCAACACAGGAGCAAGAAGAAAATCCATGATTACGAACAGGGTGAAAACCCTTCACGGAGAGTCCGCCTGATCGACCCGGGCCGGATAAGAATAATTTTTGAGCTGAGCGGACAGGTCCAGTCCACTCGGCTTTTTTTATTTTTTCCCCGCTGAATCCATGCACCTGACAAGAAGCGCCTCGAAGCCGAACCATCCTTCGGCGGCAGATGTTTTTTCCTTCCAGGAAAGAGCCAGCAGCCCCGAGGCAAGATCGGAAAGAGCTTCTTTCGGGTAATGCCTGAGGGCCTCACGGGACATCTTGAGGGGATATTCCTTGATCTGGAGCACCAACTTGACCCATTCCCCTCCTTTTCCAGGGAAAAGGGCGAGATACAGGGCCGGGCGTATCCTGTTGTAGAGGGCCGTGAGCAGGGGGAGCACGGATTCTTCCTTTTTCATGCGCTCGAGGTTTGAGAACACTGCTGAGGCATTCCCCCTGCAGAACCCGTCAAGAAAGGCAAGCATTCCGCTTCTCCCCTCGTCGAAGGAGAGATTCCTCACAGTTTTTTCATCTACCACCGAACCGGCAGTGTATGCCCCGAGCTTTTCCAGCTCAGACCTGAGCTCGGCGGGATCGTCTATCATTTCAGCGAGAATCGAAGCGGCATCGTCTGAAATGGAGATTTCCATTTTTCGGGCAAGGTCTGTGATCCATCCTTTTCTCTCCCACGGTGCCAGGGATGTTTTTTCCGCTTTCAGAAATGCGATTTTTTTTCTGGCTTCAGGAGAAAAAATTTTTCCCGGGGCACCATCATACACAAGAAGGATAACTTGAGACGCCCCGTCTTCCTCGAGGAACGGCAGAAGAGTATCGGGGAAGGGACCGAGAAGCTCGGCCCCTTCCACAACGGTGATCCTTTTTTCGTCGAAGAGCCCTCCGGTCCGGCCGGAGGAAATAACGGCGGCCCATTGGCCCCCTTCAACGGTACCTGCACGGATATATCCCTCGGAAGCAAGCTCTTCAAGGGCTTCTTCCAGAAGCTGTCTTCCCGAAGGACCTCCCGCCGTAAGGGCTTTAAGCCGGGGCACTACCCCTTCACCACCACGTTGACAAGCCTGTCGGGCACAGCGATGATCCGTACGATCTCTACCCCTTCAAGCCTTTTCGCCACACCGGGCAGTTCGAGAACACGCCGCTTCATCTCCTCTTCATGAAGCCCGGCAGGGAATTCCGCTTTTTCCCTAACCTTGCCGTTTATCTGCACCACCACCGTTACGGAATCCGCTTCAAGGGCTTCCTCCGCCGGAACAGGCCAGGGAAGCATGGCAAGAGGCTCTTCATGACCGCTCATCTGCCAGAGTTCTTCAGATATATGAGGGCAGAACGGATCGAGGCAGGAGAGGAGGACCTCCATCCCCTCCCGGAGGAGCGCGCAGCCGGTTTCATCTTCGGATCTGAATGAGGCAAGGGCGTTCAGCAGTTCCATGAGCCGCGCCACGGCCGTGTTGAACTGTTTTTCCAGGTCGATATCCCTGGTGACATCCCGGATCGTGGTATGGATCTTCCGCTTCAGGTCACGGAACCTGGGTTCTTTCAAGGAGGACATGGGAACCTTGCGGTTTTCTCCCGAAAAGACGGACAGGTTCTCCTCCACAAGCCTCCATACCCTGTTCAGGAACCTGTGGGCCCCTTCAACTCCCCTCTCCGACCAGTCAAGGTCGTTTGCGGGCGGCGCTGCAAAAAGAATGAAAAGCCGCGCGGTATCGGCACCGTATTTTGAAATTATCTCGTCGGGGTCAACTACGTTGCCGAGTGACTTGGACATCTTCGCACCGTCCTTGATGACCATTCCCTGGGTCAGCAGGTTCGTGAACGGCTCCCGTGCATGGCAGAGGCCTATGTCAGCGAAAAACTTCGTGAAGAACCTGGCGTAGATGAGGTGGAGGCAGGCATGCTCTATGCCTCCGATATACTGGTCAACGGGCATCCAGTAATTTCCTTCTTCACTGGAGAATACCTCTTTGTCGTTCCGGGGGGAACAGTACCTGAAGAAGTACCAGGACGAACAGATGAACGTGTCCATGGTATCAGCCTCACGGCGCCCGGGACGGCCGCATTTCGGGCAGGGGGCGGAAAGCCACTCGGTATCCTCAGTGAGGGGGGACTTGCCTACTTCCGTTATCTTCACGTTGTCCGGGAGAAGCACAGGAAGCTCCTCTTCCGGAACCGGCACGATTCCGCAGTGGTCGCAGTAGACGACGGGAATCGGGGCGCCCCAGTATCTTTGTCTCGATATAAGCCAGTCCCGGATACGGAAGTTCACTTCTCGGGAACAGAATCCCTCCCGGACACCCCAGTCGATCATCTCGGGGATAGCCCTGCTGGTGGGCAAACCGTCAAAATGACCTGAGTTACAGGTAATACCGTCATCTTCGAAAGCTTTTTCCATTGTGTTTCCGTCAAGAACTTCACCTTCGGGATTGATGACCGGCAATACAGGGATACCGTATTTCCTGGCGAACTCGAAGTCCCTTTGGTCATGGGCAGGAACGCCCATAATGGCACCCGTGCCGTAGTCCATGAGAATATAGTTGGCGACGAGGATGGGGAATTCGTCTCCGGTCACCGGGTTGACGGCCGAGAAACCGGTAAAGATGCCTTCTTTTTCACCCCCGACGGCAGTCCGTTCGATGGAACTCTGGGAGACGCATTTTTTTACGAATGCGGAAATTTTCTCCCCCTCGGGTGAAAGCGAGATGATTTTTTCCACGAAAGGATGCTCCGGGGCAAGTGCAAGGAAGGTCACGCCGAATATGGTATCGAAGCGGGTCGTGAACGTCTCGATCTTCTCTCCCGTGGTTTTCTCGGTAAAGGAGAGGCGTGCTCCCTCTGAGCGGCCGATCCAGTTCCGCTGCATTATCTTGACCCGCTCCGGCCATCCGGGGAGGTTGTCAAGATCATCGAGCAGTTCCTGGGCGTAGTCGGTTATCCGAAGGAACCACTGCTCAAGGTTCCTCTTCACTACAGAGGTTCCGCACCTCCAGCAGTGGCCGTCGTTTATGACCTGTTCGTTTGCGAGGACAGTGTTGCAGCTCGTACACCAGTTGACAGGAGCGTTCCTGCGGTAGGCCAGCCCCTTCTTCAGAAACTGGAGGAATATCCACTGGGTCCACCTGTAATAGTCCGGGTTGCATGTCTCGACACGGCGGCGCCAGTCATAGCTGCATCCCATGTGCTTCAGCTGTTCGGTCATGTGCTCGATGTTGCGCCATGTCCATTCCGCTGCGGGAGTGTTGTATTTCATCGCCGCGTTTTCCGCCGGCATGCCGAAGGCATCGAAACCGATGGGGTGCAGTACATTCAGCCCTTTTTTCCAGAGGAAGCGGGTCATCATGTCCCCAATTGAGTAATTCCTCAAGTGCCCCATATGGAGCGCGCCGCTTGGATAGGGGAACATCTCCAGGCAGTAGAATTTTTCTTTTCCCGGTTCGGCATCGGCGTTGAATGTCCCTTCATTCTCCCATGTCCTCTGCCATTTCTTTTCGATGGATTGAAAATCGTAGCCCATTGACCCTTCCTCCTTGATGAACACTGCGTTTTTGCCGGTACACACACAAACGTACATGTCAAAGGAGCTTGACCCTGAATGCTTCAAGCCCCTGACATGTCAGTTTGCCGACCATTTTTCCCTGAAACCGGCCTTTTCCGGCATTATATACCATAGAAGGCCGTTCCGGGCACTGTTTTGCGCCCGAAACGGCCTTTTTACCCGTTATTCTTTCCCTTTTTCATCATCTTTTGCGAAGAACCTTTCCATAAAAGGCTTCACAAGGTCCAAAGGCAGAGGGAAAATGGTGGTCGAATTCTTGTCCCCGCTTATCTCGCGAAGGGTCTGAAGGTACCTGAGCTGAAGAGTGATTGGGGATGTTTCCATCTGGATCGCCGCCTCGCTCAGTTTCTTCGCGGCCTGCATTTCGCCCTCGGCGTTTATGATCTTTGCGCGGCGCTCACGTTCCGCCTCAGCCTGCTTGGCCATGGCCCGCTTCATACTCTCCGGGAGCTCCAGTTCCTTCACTTCCACCGCGCTGACCTTGATTCCCCACGAGTCCGTGCGTTCGTCAATGATCTTCTGCAGCTCGCTGTTGATTTTTTCCCTGGACGAAAGCACCTCGTCCAGGTCTGCGGATCCGACTACCGAACGGAGCGTTGTCTGTGAAAGGAGGCTGGTGGCAAGAATGTGATTTTCCACTTCCACTACCGAGGAAGCGGGGTCCATGACGCGAAAATAGATCACCGCGTTCACCTTGATAGGGACGTTGTCCCTCGTGATGACTTCCTGCACCGGAACGTCGAGGGTCAATACCCTGAGATCGACGCGGACTACCTTGTCGACAATAGGTATGACCAGGACGATTCCGGGTCCCTTTGAGCCCACGAGACGACCGAGCCTGAAAACTACGACACGCTGATATTCGGGAACGATCTTTATCGCCGAGGCCAGTATGAACAGGGCTATGAGCACGAACCCGAAGGAAGTTCCTATACTGAGAAGCATTTCCACTGCATCGAAAACCATGATATTTCCCCCTTTTAAATTTTTGCTATTCGGCGGGCTGCGAAAGCTCCGCCTCTCCGTTTTCCTCCACCAGGAGCGTCATTCCGTCAAGCCCGGCTACTTTTCCCGTGCTTCCTTTCGAAATCCGCCTGCCGGAAGCGCTTCTGGCCCTCCAAATTTCTCCACGGCACTTTACGAGCCCTACGGGGGCGATTTCCTCAATGACCTCCACAGCCATTCCGGCCATGGCCTCCTTTCCTGAAGACGTCCTTCTCTTCAGCGACTTCAGGACAAGAAACAACGCCCCGAAGAAGAACAGTCCCAGGGCAATGGACATTCCCGCGATAAAGCTGATGGACACGTTCAAAAGCTCACCTCCAGGGGCGCGGAACAGGATCAGCCCTCCCGTCGCAAGGGCTGCAAGACCGAAAAGGCTCAGGATACCTATTCCCCCGACGAGAAGGTCGAGAACCAGTACACCGATCCCGGCCACGAGGAGAATGATCCCCGCCCAGTTGAAGGGAAGCATCCTGAGGCCGAACGCCCCGAGAAGCACCATAACAGCCCCGGCCGTGCCCATAACAAAACCTCCCGGCGACATGACCTCAAGGATCACGGCGAGTATCCCTGCCGTGAGGAGAAGATATGCTATGTCAGGGCTCGATATGAACTGGAGTATTCTCTCGCGAAGCGTCATGGCCACTTCAACCGGTGCTCCGGAAGGCGGGTCGAGGGTCACCGTCGCGCCTCCTGCAGTCACTTCTCTTCCCCGAACCGCTATCAGGAGAGATTCCATATCTGAGGCAACAATGTCAGCCACACCAAGACCAAGGGCTTCCTCTGCCGTTATCGAAAGACTTTCCGTCACCATTCGCTCCGCCACATCCGCATTCCGCCTGTTCAACTGGGCAAGAGAACGAATCTGCGCCGCAAGGTCGTTGGTGATCTTTTTTTTCATGTCGGTGTCGGGAGCATCCTTGCCTGAAGCCATAACAGGCTGAGCCGCCCCTGCATTGGTCCCCGGCGCCATGGCGGCGATGTGAGCCGCCTGAAGAACAAAAGCTCCCGCCGAGGCAGCCCGTGCTCCTTTCGGAGCTACCCAGACTACGACAGGGACGGGTGATTCCAGTATTGCAGATGTTATCCCACGCATGGAACTCACCAGGCCTCCGGGCGTATCGAGCCGGAAAACCACGAGGGACGCTTTTTCATCTGCCGCCTTGCGGAGGACATCCGCCGCGAAATTCTCCATGGCTATTCCCACTGTACCCTCCAAAGCAGCGGACATAACAAATGCCCGTGCCGGCGTCCACATTGCAAGGAGGAGCACTGCCGCCCAAAGAACTCTTTTTGCCGCCCTGATGCCTGCACTCATCTCATCACCGCCTTCAATACTTCACTCAATGTCGCCGCCCTGATGATTTCAATAGGCGCTTTTTTTGCCTTTACATCCTCGCGGGAACTGATGACCGCCCTGGTAAAGCCGAGCCTGGCCGCTTCCTGCAGGCGGCGGGCAAGCCTGATCACAGGCCGTATCTCTCCCGCCAGCCCCACTTCCCCGAGAAAAACACACTTTTCCGGCAGTGCAACATCTCTGACCGCCGATGCAAGAGCGGTACACAGGGCAAGGTCCGCCGCAGGCTCCCGTACGGCGAGTCCGCCTGCCACATTGACATATATATCAAACAGGCCACACCCAACTGAACATCTTTTTTCCAGGACCGCGGAAAAAAGCTGGATCTTGTTCATATCTATCCCCCGCCCGGTCCTCTTAGGATAGGGGAACGCCGTTCCGTTTGCAAGAGCCTGTATTTCCGCGACGAGGGGCTGCGATCCCTCGAGAACAACCGTCATGGCCACGCCAGGCACCGACTGTTCAGCCCTGTTCCAGTAGAGGCCGCTGACATCCTTCACTGGAGCAAGCCCCTCCTCCGACATCTCGAAAATTCCCAGTTCATCAGTGCTGCCGAATCGATTCTTGTTCACCCGGAGCATCCTGTACGGCGAATAGTCATCACCTGAAAAGGTAAGGACACCGTCTACCATATGTTCGAGCAGCATGGGGCCTGCTATCCGCCCTTCCTTCGTGATATGTCCCACGAGTACACCGGGTATATCCCGTTCCTTGGCTGCTTTAATGCACATCTGCGCTGCAGCCCTGACCTGCCCGGGGCTGCCTGCCCACCCCTCGGACCCGTCGGACCTCATCGCCTGTACACTATCCACCACGAAAAAGCCATGTCCTTGCAGTGCACCGAGTGCCGCTCCGAGGTCACTGTCGCAGAAGAGGTCAAGCCCAGTGCATGCAGCATTCAGCCGTTTTGCCCTGAGAGCGACCTGGGAAGCTGACTCCTCTCCTGAAATATACAGTGTTCTGAGTCCCCGTAAAGCCATACGGCCGCAGGTCTGCAGCAGCAGTGTTGATTTTCCTATCCCGGGCTGTCCGCCTAGAAGGAAAATACCTCCGGGCACCCAGCCGCCGCCGATGACACGGTCGAACTCGGGCGAACCGCTCGAGACCCGTTCAGGCGGCACAACCGATGAAGCGTCAACCATGCCTGTCCCTCCCGAACGTATCCCGGGCGCCGGGGAGGGAGACACGGCCCTTTTTTCGAGAGATCCCCATTCTCCACAGGAGGGACAGCGCCCCGTCCATACGGAAAAGACAGCACTGCACTCCGAGCACTCGTACAGCGGCTTTTCTCCTTTCGCCATAGGCACCATCCTTTCCGGACACACCGGCAATCCTGATTCACCGCCGCAAGCTTTACACCTTACGAATATAATGATATCATCCCGGAGGCGAATTATACATTACGCTAACCTATTATCATAATAAAGCGAGGAGCCAAAAACATGAGACACAAGTACAGGAGAATCCCACAATGAACAGGCTGCCGCGGGGCTGCATAAATGTAGGGGGCGGACTTGCCTCCGCCATGGAGGACTGCAGAAGGATTTTTCTTTCCCTCTTTGAGGCATGGGGCTACAGGCCTTTCCTCCCCTCTGCCCTTCAGCTTCTTGAATCCTCGTGGGAAAGGCTGCCCCCTTCTTTCAGGTCACGGCTGGTGGCAGTGAATACTCCCTACGGAGAACCGTGCTGCCTGCGGGGCGACATCACCCTCGCTGCGGTGGCGTATCTTGCATCCCACTACTCACCGGAGGAACGTCCGCTCAGAATTTGTTACTGCGATAGAATTTACATGAAACCCCGTCCGCCGAAAACCTCCATTGAATCATTCCAGATCGGCGCGGAGTTTCTCGGCTGGGAAGAAACAGGAGGTGAAGCGGAGATACTTGCCCTTCTTCTTTCCGTGCTGGATTCACTCGGTCTCGGGCGAACGACCATCGTCCTGGGAGATTCGACGTTCCTTCAGCGTGCAGTGGCTTCGGTGGACACATCAACTGCCGAAAACCTTGCAGAAGCCCTGAGAAAAGGAGCGCTGCCAGAATATTATTCCCTCCTGGAGGACGGGGATATTCCTGATTTTTACCGGAGGATACTCGAGGAAATTCCAAGGCTCAGGGGCGGACTTTCTGTTCTCGGGGAAGCGGAAAAGCTCTGGGGGAAAGGGGCGCCGCTTTCACCGCTGAAGTCCATGGTATCTACCCTCAGGGGACTTGGATATGAAAGCCGCGTTTCCATAGATCTTTCACTTGTCCGCGACCTGGGGTACTACAGCGGGCCGGTATTCGACATTTATTCCGGAGAATCAGGGCGAAGCCTGGGCGGAGGGGGGCGGTACGATCGGCTTCTTTCCACATGCGGCCTCGGAGGACGGGCTGTCGGGTTCGCACTTGACCTGGAGCATACGGCCTCCCTGTCCCGTTTTCACGCCACGGGGGCACCGGTAATGGCGTGGGCCGGAGGGCTTGAGACGGAGGAAGCGTTGATAAGGGCAAAAAAAATCACATCGGAAGGAACAAAAATCGAGATGAGCTGGACTGTGAACAAAGCGGCCTCCCTCGATGCCGCAGAAAAAAGAGGGTGCCGGGCGTGGGTCGATCTTGCTTCCGGTTCGTCCCATACTCTTTCTCCGGGAAAAGGAGACAGGTCATGCTGACAATAGCGCTGCCGACAGGGCGTGTTTTTGCTGATGCGGCAGGCATCATTGAAGCGGCGGGGCTTCCCTGCAGGGGTCTTTCGTCACCGGGGAGGAAGCTCGTCATAGAGGACGGAGATTTCAGATATATCCTCGCCAAGCCATCCGATGTTCCACTGTATGTGAGCTACGGAACAGCGGACCTCGCATTTGCAGGGGGAGATGTTCTGCTTGAGAGCGCCATGCCCTTGGTTGAGCTGTTCGATACGGGAAAGGGACGGTGCAGGGTGGTGGTCGCGGGACCGAGATCCCTGGCGCCCCGGTTTCTCGGCCACGCCTCGGAACTCATGTGGCTCAAGGTCGCCACGAAATATCCCCGTATTGCAGACGGTCACTTTTCTGCCAGGGGAGCACAGGTGGATATCATACACCTGCACGGGTCCATCGAACTTGCACCGAAGCTGGGGCTGAGCGACTGTATCCTCGATATTGTTCAGACGGGGGGAACACTGAAGGCAAACAGCCTGGAGGTCCTGGAACACGTGTGCGATATTTCGCTCAGGCTTGTGGCAAGCAGAAAAAGCACCGCCCTGAGATGGGACGAAGTGCAGTCAGTCGCAAAGAAAATAGAAGAGGCAGCGGAGGAGACAAGACCATGACTGTGAAAATCGAAAGAAAAACGAAAGAAACCGAAGTCTCTGTCGAACTCTCTCTCGGAGGCGGGCCAACGGATATTGAGATCTCATGCGGTTTTCTTTCCCATATGATCGAACTGTTCGCGTTTCACGCAGGAGTCGGGCTGAAAGTGCAGGCTTCAGGGGACGAAAAAGTGGATTATCACCATCTCACCGAGGACGTTGGGATCCTGCTGGGAAGGGCATTCCTGCAGTCCGCATCAGAGCGTCCGGTGAAGCGGTACGGCTGGTGTGCGCTTCCCATGGATGGATCGCTTGTCCTTGCGGCAGTCGATGTCAGCGGAAGGGGACAATTCGAATGGAAGGGAGAGTTTCCGGCCGAACGGTGCGGCGATTTCGACCTGGAGCTGGTGCCGGAATTCTGGAAGGCCTTCTGCAGGGAAGGGAAAATAACGTTCCACGCTCAGGTACTGGCATGCGATAATGCACACCACCTTGCCGAGGCACTGTTCAAAGGCGCCGGAAGAGCATTCAGAGAAGCCTTCTCACCTGCAGATGCGCTGCAGAGTACGAAGGGGACCCTTGTATGATAGCCGTCGTCGACTACCAGGTAGGCAACACAGGGAACGTGATACGTGCCTTTGACCGGCTTGGGGAAGATGCACGGCTCCTCTCCTCTCCTGAAGAGCTGAACGGGGAATTTTCCCTGGCGGTGCTCCCAGGCGTGGGTGCATATGGTCCTGCATCGGAACGTCTTTCGACTTCAGGCTGGGGCTCCAGGCTCACGGAATGGGCAAAATCCGGAGGGGCTCTTCTCGGCATATGCCTCGGCATGCAGCTTCTGTGCGAAAAGGGGCTTGAAAACGGATCGTTCTCCGGGCTTGGACTGATCCCTGGAGACGTAACACTTCTCGGGGCCTCGAAAATACCCCACATGGGATGGAACTCGGTGGAATGGACCGGAACTCCGGAAGGGTTCATACCCGGTATTTCCTCCGGGACATACTTCTATTTCGTCCACAGCTATGCCCTGTTTGATTCCCCCTTTGCAGCCGGCCGGACCGTTCTCGAGGGCCAGTCATTTGTCTCAATGGTCATCAGGGGCAATGTAGCCGGTTTCCAGTTCCACCCGGAAAGAAGCGGACAGGAGGGGCTCGCGCTCCTGGAGAGTACTGCCGCTTTTATCAGAGGAGGGCAGGTATGATGGATATTTACCCGGCCATGGATCTTCTGGGCGGCGCCATCGTCCGCCTCAGGGAAGGACGCTTCGGCGAAAAAACGGTCTATGGAAACGATTTCACGGGTACAGCCAGATCGTTTGCTGACGCGGGTTCAGAATGGATCCACGTTATCGACCTGGAGGGAGCAAAGACAGGTACGCCCTGCCACCTGCACATCATCGAAAAACTGCGGTCGGAAGGGCTGAAAGTCCAGTACGGCGGCGGGCTCCGCACTGAGGAGAACATTGCCTCGGCCCTGGATGCGGGTGCAGAAAGAGTGTATGCGGGAAGCCTGCCCGCAAAATCCCCGGAGAATCTTGAAGAGCTTTTTCACCGCTTCGGCGACAGGCTGATACCGGCGATCGATATCCGAAGCGGCAAAACTGCTGTTTCGGGGTGGCAGAAGGACGGGTCCCTCTCTCCGGAGATGTTGCTGGAAAAGTGCAAAATGGCGGGTTTCCGCCTTTTTCTCGTGACGGCTGTGAACCGTGACGGCACGGCCTCCGGTCCGGACAGGAAAATGTACCGGGAACTCAGGGGTATTTTCCCGGAAGTGTCGCTGATCGCGGCGGGCGGAATTTCTTCGCTGGACGATATCCGGTGGCTGAAGGGCCACGGTCTTGCAGGGACTGTTCTGGGAAAATCCCTGTACGAGGGGACAATAGACCTGAAAGAGGCGATCAGGGAGGCATCGTCATGCTGACAAAAAGGATAATACCCTGCCTCGATGTCCTGGGCGGCAGGGTGGTCAAGGGAATTAACTTCGTCAACCTTCGAGATGCGGGAGATCCAGCCACCCTTGCCGGAGAATACATGCGGCAGGGCGCAGACGAGCTCGTGTTCCTGGACATCACGGCCTCCGCCGAACGGAGAAGCACCATGTCCGAATGGGTTCGAAATGTGGCGGAAGCTCTTTGCATTCCCTTTACAGTAGGAGGAGGCATTTCAACGGCGGAACAGGCCAGAGGCATAATCGCACTGGGCGCAGATAAAATCTCCCTGAATACCGCGGCTGTTAAAAATCCCGGACTGATCGGGGAATGTTCCGCCCTTCTGGGAAAACAGGCAGTAGTGCTTGCCGTGGACGCAAAGAAGCGGGGAGAAGGGAAATGGGAGGTCTTTATCAACGGCGGACGGACTGCTACAGGACGTAACGTGATCGAATGGATCAGGGAAGGAGTCCGCCGTGGATGCGGCGAGATCCTTCTCACCTCCATGGACCGGGACGGCGTGAAAAACGGATATGACAATGAACTGAACAGTCTCGCCGCCGCTTCTGTGAACGTTCCGCTGATAGCTTCAGGCGGGGCGGGTACCATGGAGCACATACTGGCAGCGTTCCAGGCAGGAAGCGATGCTGCCCTGGCGGCATCTGTCTTCCATTTCGGGAAGATCCTGATACCGGAACTGAAAAGATACCTGGCGGAACAGGAAATCCCGGTCCGCATTCCAATGGGGTGAGCACATGGTTTTCTCTCTGAACGAAATCAAATTCAACAAGGACGGGCTGGTTCCCGTCATAGTGCAGGATGTGCTGTCGGCTGAAGTGCTGATGATGGCATGGGCAAACAGGGAGTCACTGGAACAGACTCTCTCGGGTGGAGAGATGGTCTTCTGGAGCCGTTCCCGAAAGAAAATATGGAGAAAAGGGGCGACGAGCGGCAACACTATGAAACTGAAGGAACTCAGGATCGACTGCGATGGAGATACACTGCTGGCGTTCGTTGAGCCTGCGGGTCCCGCGTGTCACACAGGGGAACGGTCGTGCTTCTACCGCCTGATGACGGAGCCGCAGTCCGGAAAAGGTTCTTTTCCTGGAATTCTCTGGAGATTTCTTGAGAAAAGGCGGCACGACGACCCGTCGGAAAGCTACACGGCACGACTGATTTCAAAAGGGCTGCGGAGAGTCGCCCAGAAAGTGGGAGAAGAGGGGGTGGAGACGGCCCTTGCCGTTGCCGCTGGTGACAGGGCCGAGACAATATACGAAGCGGCAGATCTGCTCTACCACCTTCAGACCGCCCTTCTGGCTTCCGGGCTGACACCTCTGGATGTCTATGCCGAGCTTGAACGCCGCCACACGAAGGGTTCCTGACCCCAGGGACAGATCACGGAACGGCCTTCCTGCCCTTTCATGGCGAGTCCGACTTCCCTGAACGAAGGCACGGCGAGCATCATCGCCGTGCATCTGTCCCTTGAGATACCAGACAGTGTGTGAGAATCTGAAGAACGGATGAATACCCTCTCGGGATAGCGCTCCTTCCATTTACGGAAAAGAGCATGGTTGACCGCCGGAGATAGCTCAAGGGCATGGCAGGGAAAATCATCGGGGACAGGTCCAAGGACCGCTTCGTATGAAAAGGAGGGCCTGTCCATATGGGCCAGGATGACGATCGCTCCCCGCCCCCCCGCTTCCAATGCCACCTCGTCTGCGCTGTACCCGGCGCCCTGGACGAGAAGGACTTCCTGCTCTCCGATTATTCCGTTCCCGCTGTTTATGATGAGCTGGTCTCCGAATATTTCCGGCCTGTTCATTACGGGAGGCATCTTTTTCCACAGCCAGGCCTGAAAATTCATTACCTCTTCATGACAAGGAAATATGACCACTATGTGGATATCCTCGGATGTCTGCACTTCCATCCCGGCAAGAACTTTTGGGTTCCCTCCGGCTGCGCCTGAGACTGCAGGGACGTTGTCTGCAGCATTGTGATCGGTCACGGCACAGAGCGATATGCCTGCATTCCTGTAGGCTTCAACTATCTCGGGGGCTCCCATCTCCAGTTCGCCGCACGGTGAAAGAACAGTGTGAAGGTGCAGGTCGACCCAGTAGGGAGAGAGAGTCATTCCCGCAGTCTCTGCCCTGTTTCCCATAGTCTTCCGGCAGCCTCGTAGGAGGAAAAGGGGGTGCCCGCAAGGGTAATTCCTTCAGCGGCACACCGCTCCACAAGATCTTTTTCCGGCTGCCTCCCTGATGCGAGCAGGACGAAGGGAACGTCCTTCAGCACAGCTACTGCAGCCACGTTGAGATGGACCTGAACGGTGATCCACATCCATCCTTCCCTGGCCTCGGCCATGATAAAGCTGAGCAGGTCTCCCGAAACAACTCCGGAGATCTCCCGTTCACCATCTCCCGCGGAATAGGTTTTCAGGTCGAGCTGCCGAACTATCTCTGAAATCTTCACGAAGACGGCCTCCTTTTTCCGGAATTATGGATGGTATGGGGAAGCCTTGACGAGAGATCGCGGATCTCTCCGCTGAGGAGACTTATACGATCCCTGAGCTTGAATACACAGTCTGTTTCTTTGCCCTGTCCCCGCACGATATCCTCTGCAAGTGCACGGCAGGTTGGGCGGCCGCATGCCCCGCAGTCGATGTGAGGAAGACTCGCGTAGATGGCATCCATCTCCCTGAGCTTCGCCATCGCCTCCCCGAGATCCTGGGAGAGAGGCAGGCGTTCCTTGACCTGGATCGGAGAAACAAGCCGCCAGATATCCTTGTCATACAAGGCTCTTATCTCCTCCATCTCATCCTGTGACGGCATCCACTCCGTCTCAATGTTTTCGAGGCGAAGCTGCGAAAGGAAACGGGATTCGTATGTTGCCGTTCCGCCGATGCACCCGAGATCACACGCACGGCATTCGACAAAGTCAACACCATTGAGACGGCCCAGCTCCAGTTCGTTGAGCAGGTCCATGGTGTTCCTTAGTCCTGAGACCGAGACCGAGGTGAGCCCCTTGTCGCAGAAAGACGCTATGTGCCTTGATTCGCCTCCTGAAATAGACCAGAGCAGCCATCTTCTGCTGATAGCCTTCGTGCGGGTTCCCGTAACTTTCACGTTATATGCGAGAAGATCCCGGATGACCCTCTTGACGCTTACTACGTATTCGATGGAGCTTTTTTTCCTTCCCACGGGGTTTCGGACAAGGGTGGCCTTTGCAGGGCAGGGAGCGACAAGGGTCACTTTTTCCTTCGCTCCCGTGGCTTCCCTCCAGATTGTTACAGCTGTTTCGAGCGGTGACTCTACGGGAAGGATCCTTCCCGTGAGTTCCGGAAAGTTTATCTGTATAAGGCGAATGACGGCAGGGCAATATGTGGAAATATAAGGAAGGTTGTCTCCGCCTTCGCGGATGATACCGGCAGACGCGTATGCAGCAAGGTCGAAGGCAATGGATGCATACTCGGCAATGTCCCGCAGCCCGTGTTGTTCCAAAGCTTCCTTCATAAGCCTGGGGCGGGAATAGGCGCCTACCTGGACATAAAACGTCGGGTCAGCCATCAGCACAAGCCCTTCCCTTGACCGGATAAGCTCCCACTCGTCTTCGTTGACCGTTATGGCTTTGTCCCTGCAGCTCCTGATGCACTCGCCGCAGTCTATGCAAAGTTCCGGGATGATTTTTATGACGCCGTCGATGACACGTATAGCTTCGGTGGGACATGACTTAATGCAGTTTGCACATCCCCTGCATCGCTCCTCACGGACTCTTATACCGCCGGACATTTCTACCACCCCTTTGCGTTATTGCTCCGCTGCCTGTCTGCCTTCTCCGGACTTTTGATTTTCTGCGGCAGAAAATCTTATTGTTGCCATGAGAACAGTACCCGCCCCTACTTCAGTGTCAATTACCATCGTATCCGAATTCCGTTCTATGTTGGGAAGCCCCATCCCTGCCCCGAAACCAAGTTCACGGATCTCGTCCGAAGCGGTGGAATATCCCTCCTGCATCGCAAGCGCTATGTCGGGAATGCCAGGCCCCCTGTCAGCGGCCCTGATTTCAAGGTGATCGGGTGTAACAGTCATGGAGAGGGTCCCGCCTCCTGCGTGAATAAGGGCGTTCATTTCAGCTTCATATGCCACCACCGCCGCCCGTCTGACAATTTCCGACGGTATACCGAGCATCTTCAGTGTCGCCCGGAATTTAGTGGAGGCCTCACCGATGGCGGTGAAATCTCCTGCCTGTACGGAATATTCTTCGACGTAGGGAGCCTCGAACACTATTTACACCCCTCTGTCAGGAATATGACAAGGCAGCACGCCTTTCGCGAATAGAATTCCGCAGGTTTCAAACATACTCATCTGGCAGAGCAAAACCGGCATTTTGATCTGGGAAGCCAGCTTGACAGCAGCTTCCTGGGGCTTTTTTCCCCTTACGAAGACTACTGCCGGTATATCAAGCATCTGGGCCGTCCTGATAATCTGGATATTCGTCAGTCCGGTGAGAAGAAGCGATCCGGGACGGGCAAATGCGAGCACGTCGCTCATGAGATCGGCCCCGTACGCATATTCTATGTCTATGGAGTCCAGCAGTTCCTCACCGTATAAGACGTCCGCCCTGATACCCTGAACCATGTCCCGCAATTTCATTTCGTCATCCTCCTCAATGGGATCAAAAAAAGCGGCACTCCGCCAATGCAAGCGCCTCCGGTCTTCTTTAGCCGGGTAAACGGCAAATGAGGCAACTCCATTTTTCTGACGCTTACCGTTTATAGCCGATGATCGAGCGGAGGAGTTGTTTTCTGTTCTCCACATCGTCATCCGTTTCAATACCGACAGGCCTGAATCCGTCAATAACCCCTGCGATGCCCCTGCCCTGGCTGCTCTCGCATATGATGACCTGAAGGGGGTTTGCCGTCGCTGCAAAGATACGGCATACTTCCTGGCAGTCCTTCACCCTGTTCAGGACATTAATTGGGTATCCGTTCCTGAGCACAATAAAAAAAGAGTGACCGGCCGCAATCTTTTTCGCATTCTCAACCGCAACGGCCACAAGTTCCTCATCGTTCCCTTCCCTCCGTACAAGACAGTCTCCCGACGCCTCGCAAAAAGCGATACCGAACCTGAGAGACGGAGAGGATGTTACGAGTGCCTCGAAAAGATCCTCAACCGTTTTGATGAAGTGGCTCTGTCCCAGGATGATATTGCAGTCCTCCGGGAACTCCGTCTGAACAAGGGACCAACTGGTTGTCTCCGGCATGTTTTCTCCTCCCTGGTGGAATTTTTCCTCGTTTTGTCTACTTTTTTATAATACTACAGAACCAGTAATTTCGTCACGGGTCACTTCCCATTTCAGAAGCCATTCGGCCATTACTGCAAAACCATGCCGGTCCGCCGGAGGCATTATTACTTTGGCCACTCTGAGCACATCTTCAGCGGCATCTTGAGGAGCCACAGCGATATGGGCTGCGGCGAGCAGTTCTAGATCATTGTGATGGTCGCCTGCGGCGACGATAATATCGGGGGATTCGGGGCATGTATCCAGCCACGAGTTAAGAGCGCTCCCTTTGGAAACTCCGGGGGGTAATATATCGAGAAAGCCTTCGCCTGCCTGAACAATTCCCGCTCTTCCGTGAAAGAGTGTTTTCAGGTGTTCCTGCAGTGTTCGGATATGTACGGGAGAACCGTGAAAGATCACACGAAAAACGTCATGGGGAACTGAAGGCCGGGTGAGTGAATGATCCACGGGAATGCCGGAGGCAAGGAAAAAATCCCGGGTCATGGAGTCGCTCCGCCTGCAGAACGCTCGTTCGTCACCTATTATCTGGAGTTCCACGGGATGATCCCATCCTGCGGTCACAATTTCCAGGGCAAGCTGTGTGTCCATGAGGGTTTCACAGATCGGTTTTCCTGAAGCGGGATCCATGACCCTGCCGCCGTCATACACTATCGCGGGCAGGAATGCCTCGATCCCGCGGATATGCGATATTGCAGTCGCAAGAATTCTCCCTGTCGCCACCATGAGGCTCCAGCCGTTTTCATGCAGACGCCGGCATGCAGCGGACACTTCCGGCGACACGCATTCGCCCCGGGAAAGGGTCTCATCTATATCTGTTACAAGTAGTTTGAAAACCATGAAACGTTCCTCCGGATACAGAAAAAGGGGGCAAACGCGCTTCCCCCTGAAAAAGAGGAAGGCAGGCCCCCCTGTCATTATTTCACTCCAGTTTTTCAGCTTCGGGAATCTGCCTACTTTCTGGCGGCGTTCTTTTTCAGTTCCTGGATCACATCGTCGGTAATGTCAATTCCTCCGAAGTAAACGGCTGATTTTTCGATCACGACGGTAACCTTTTTCACCTTGGCTACAGTGCGGACTGCAAGCTCGGCTTCCTTGAAGATGGGCTGCATAAGTTTCTGTTCTTCCTGTGCAAGTTCGTTACGCTTCGCGTTGAAGATCTGAGCCTTTTTGTTCTGATCAGGCTCTTTATCCACGGCAAGCTTCATTTCGTTTTCCTTCGTCCTGCTGATCTGCTGAAGCCTCTTGGTTACTCCCTCGAATTTCGGGTGCTGGAAAATGATCTTCTGGGAATCGATAACACCGATTTTCTCATTTGCTGAGGCTACCGCTCCGGAAACAAAAACAAGAAGCAGGGCCACTGATAAAGCAATACTGATACGCCTCATTGAAAACATACAACTACCCCCTCAAATACGTCCGTTAAATTGAAACTCAGGAAAGATTCTATCCGGAAAACCTCTGAAAGTCCAGGTAAATTTACCGATACGGCCGAAATCATTCCGAAAGGGAACGGATTTCACCGGCCACACGCCGTACATCGTCGTCAGAAAGGCCGTAATACATGGGTATGCTTATCACCCTTGAGTAAAACTCTTCGGAGCATGGGAAGTCGCCCCTCTTCCACCCGAATTCCTGCCTGTAGAAATAATGCAGGTGAACAGGCGGGTAATGAACCATTCCCCTTATCCCCCTCGTGCGGAGCTCCTCGAAAATCTCACGGCGCCTTTCAGCAGGGAACCTGAGAGGATAGAGGTGATAGGAATGGCCTTCGTGCTGAGGAGGAACAAGGAGAGAGGATACTCCTTCGAAAAGGGAATCATAGAGCGCGGCAATACTTTTCCGCCTCCGCACGAACTGGTCGAGTTTTTTCAGCTGGCTCAGCCCGAGGGCCGAGTGTATGTCACTGAGCCGGTAATTGTATCCGAGCACCTGCATCTCTGTAAACCAGGGTCCGTCCGGTTCATCCTTCATGGTGTCCCTATCCTTCGTGATGCCGTGGCTGCGGAAAAGACGAAGCCTGCGGGCATACTCGTCTGAATCGGTGGTGACCATTCCTCCTTCTCCGGTTGTGATATGCTTTACCGGATGAAAGCTGAACGCAGTGAGGTCGGCCTCCTTTCCCACCCTGACGCTTCCTCTGCAGGCTCCCAGGGCGTGGCATGCATCCTCTACGACCACGGCCCCGCAGGAGCGGGCGATTTCAAGAAATGCGGGAACGTCGGCGGGATATCCGGCAAAGCTCACCGGGGCGATCACTTTTGTTACCGGAGTTATTTTCTCTGCCGTCTTCTCCGGGTCGAGGCACGCGGTAGCAGGATCAATATCAGCAAAAACAGGGACCGCACCAGTATAAAGGGCCGCATTGGCCGTGGCCGCAAAGGTGAGCGGACTCGTGAGCACTTCATCTCCGCGGGACGCTCCCGCAGCAAAGTACGCGCCGTGAAGCGCTGCCGTTCCGTTGGAAAATGCCACTGCGTGCCGTGTGCCGACATAGTCGGCAAAAGCGTTCTCGAAGGCTTCGACGGACGGGCCCTGGCTCAGCCAGTCGCCCCTGAGAACCTCCGCCACCGCCTTGATATCTTCTTCGTCGATGTACTGATGCCCGTATGACAGGGTCTTCACTTCTCTCACTCCTTTTCCGGTGACCTGTGGAATGTTTCCCTGCGTCTTCTGCTGAAGAACGAGGTCATAAGATCCGCACATTCTGTTTCCAGCACTCCGCTTCTTACGATGCACCGATGATTCAGCCTTGTGTCCCGCACAATATCGTACAGGGTACCGCACGCACCCGCCCGCGGATCAGTACATCCGAAAACAAGCCGGCTGATCCGGGAGAGTACAAGTGCCCCGGCACACATTGGGCAGGGTTCAACGGTGACGTAGAGCTCAGCCCCCCGAAGGTTCCACGTGCCGAGCAGCAATGCCGCCTTTCTGATGGCAAGTATTTCCGCATGGGCGGTCGGATCTTTTTCCTTTCTGTTGGAGGCAGCGGACAGCACCCGCCCTTCCATGACAACCAGCGCACCTACAGGAACATCTCCCCGGCGGACAGCTTCAGCTGCCTCAGTGAGGGCGATCTTCATAAAATATTCGTCACCTGAGCTTTTCACATCAATTCCCGCCACGGCATTCCTCTTCGCCTGACGCGATCAGTTCCCCGTAAGCTTCAGGAATTCTGCCGGAAATTATGTTTGTCCCCGGCACAACTGTTTTCGCCCTACTCTCCGCCCGGCGGATCATGGCCGAGACCGCCTGGTCTCCATTGCGGAGCGCCGACGCCAGGACAGCCCCCGAGGGGCCTATTATGGATGCGTCATTTCCGTAGAGGTGAAGCACAAAAACCCTGTTTTCCGCCGCCCTGGTCCGGGCTACATTCAAAGAGGAATTCCCGGGGCGCTTTTGGCCGTCGATCCAGATAATGATCTCTGCACCCTGTATCATCAGGCATCTTACAGGTTCAGGATTCCAGCCGCCGTCGCCGAATACAGCACCTATAGCTCCCGCGGAGGTCTCCAGGGGAGAGAGAGCTTCGCTGTTCAGAGTTCCAAGGACCATGTTCCGTGCAAACAGCACCGCCTCCGGCCTGCCCGAAGGATCCAGGCCGGGGATGACCGCCAGCCGCCCGCCTTCAGGAATGGAGGCCGAAAGGATTTCCGCGAGTTCCAGCGTGTTTTTTCCCGGGGCCGGAGGCAGACAGCAGAGCAGGTTGCCCTGGTCGGCTGCCAGGGCAAGAAACCTTCGCGCCGCGGCGATATACTCCTCCCGGGAGGAGGAGAAAAAACGGCAGATTGCCGTGAAGATTTCATCATCGGCTGGAGCGATATATTCAAACTGTTTTTTGTAAGCCGACGTCTCCTCTGTTGGAAGAGCCAGGGCCGAATACCGCGAGGGATGCCGTTCTGGAAAGAGGGGTCCCGGAAGGGAAAGATCGATATCAGCCAGAAGGATCTCTTCTTTCGATGATCCAGCCGAGGCCTCAATTCTTCCCTCAGGGTCAATTATACAGCTCCCTCCGCAGTTGAGCACCGATTCCGACTCGAGCCCCACTTTGTCTGCGACTGCGATCCAGATCCCGTTCTCGGCGGCCCTTGCCGGGAGCATGTATTCGAGCTGGGGGTTTGACAGTTTTTCCACATCGGGACCCGTGGAAGTGAGGTTTGTAAGATCCAGCACCAGCTTCGCACCCTTAAGGGCAAGTATCCGGCAAATCTCCGGAATCCTGCCGTCGGCGCATACGATCATGCCCACAGTTCCGAAAGGCGTCTCAACAACCGGGAAACATGTGCCTGGAGAAACATATTTTCTGTCGAAATGCCACAAATTCGATTTGAATGTCCTGAGTTTCTCGGTCCCGTCCGGTCCCCACAGGACAGCCCCGTTGAAGAGCCTGCCCTTTTCCTCGATAACGAGGCCGGCTGCAAGCCATACACGCTTTTCCCGGGCTTTTCCGGAGAAAAGAGGCAGCGGGTCAAGCTCTCTCCAGGCCGCGTCGGCACCATCGGCTCCGCCGAGATAATAGGACGGATACAGCGACTCGGGCAGAAGGATAAGCTCCGCTCCCAGGGAAGCCGCACGGTCAATATGTTCCAGGGCGTTTTCAAGTGCTGAACGGGCGAAAGCTGAATCATGGGCCCGGAGCTGAACACATGCGATCTTCATTCCGGACGGCCTCCTCCGACAGCCGCCTTGACGACTATTTTCCGTACGTCGCTCCTTTCACCCATGGTGATGCATGCTTTGTGCGCATCCCAGGGGAAGAAAAGAAAAAACCTGTCAGGGGCCCCCCGGAAAAAAACGCCGTCTCCGGTGAACGTCTCACAGTCTTTCCCGGGAGAATAGGGAGCGAGGGGGGAAAGATCGGCGAGAGGGGCATATCCGAGCCACTCCTCGCCTTCGAGTGTTATATGGATATCAGCGTATCTGCGGTGTGCCTCGAAAGGCTCTTCCTCCGGAGGACATGTACGCCTTCGCTGGACGAGGAGAAACACGTCATCCCCGCAAAGGGGGATTTTCCCTTCGGGAAGTGCATGAAGGTCGGAAGAAACGAGGAAATCCAGGGCTTTTCCGATCCCGCCGCCGAGGCATACATATGTTCCCAGCCTCTCGAGGGTATCCGATATCATCCGCCCAGATCCTCCATCAGGGGAGAAAGGAGTCCCAACTGCTCCATTCCCTGGATATCATCATCCAGCAGAGGAAGCTCGACGATTTTCATGGAAGCGAAGCGGGTCCGGATCTCGCGGAGGTACTGTTCCTGCGAAAGCCTCCTTTTCTCAAGGAATGAACCGGCTTCCGGCGGGATAACCTTGTTCACAACGATTCCTCCCACGGCAATACCATGACGTCCGAGAAGCTCCACCGCTCTTGCAGTCTCAAGGATGGGCAGTTTTTCCGCGTTGAGGACAAAGTGGAATATGGACTCCTGCGGATCCGTCAGGATGCGTCTTGCGAGGGAAAATTTATCTCGCCGGGCTGAAAGGGTTTTTATGATCGGATCGTTTTCTATCCTTTCCGCCAGGGGTTTATCATACCTGGCGGCCAATTTCATGAGATCCATGGCTTTTTTTCTTTTCTCGATCAGGTGCTCGATCCATGCCCCCAGTATTTCGGGCAGCGTAAGCAGGCGCAGTGTATGTCCCGTGGGGGCGGTATCGAAGACAATGGCGTCATATGTTTCACCGACTGACTCCATCAGTTCGATAAACTTGTCAAAAATAGCGGCCTCCTCAGCACCCGGGGACATGTAGGCGATCTCTATCTGGCGCTTTATTTCATCCACGATAGCGGCACTTACGAGGTCGAGCATTTTATCCTGGACGGCCTTCATGTATTTGCGGGCTTCAACCTCCGCGTCTATCTCAATTCCCCAGAGACGATCACCCAGCTGAGCGGTCTGAAAGCCTATGGGTTTATCAAAGGCATCAGCCAGTGAATGAGCCGGATCAGTGGAGACCACAAGGGTCTTGACGCCCTTCGATGCCAGAAAAAGAGAATAGGCTGCCGCACAGGAAGTCTTCCCTGTGCCGCCCTTTCCCCCGAAGAATGTAAAACGTTTCATGTGAACCTTCACCTCAGTCGAAGTCATATTGAGCGGCCTTTTCTGCGATAATGAACTTCCGGTTCTGGATCCTGCGCTCCCAGGTTTCCAGATCATCTGCTACATATGGAAGAAGCTCGAGCATGTAGTATGAGACGGGGTTCGGGATGCCGAGAAAATCTCCGAACAGGAGAAGCATCAGGTTGTCGTTGATGTCAAATGCCTCCTTGCGGACCACGGCCATCCTTTTGTCAATAAAAGTACCGTGGTGAAAGAGGACAAAAACCTCCCACCACTTGCGAAGGGTCTTCAGGACTTTTTCCATCACTGCGCTCCTGAAATACCGGCTACTTTGCCGGCTGGTCGGATTTCAGCACTCCGGCGATAGAAAAATTCTCCCCGGCCATTTCGCTCATGATGATCCTGACCACATCAGGAGCAACATTCAGTGACCGGCATACTGCGTCTGTAACCTCGGAAGCAAGTTTCCTCTTCTGATCCACGGTCCGTCCTTCAAACAGATGAATATTGATTATGGGCATGTGATCCCCTCCCTTTTTATTGAAGCTTACTGTATTTTCGCCGTTAACGCAACGAAGAAAAAAGACACCCGGCCGGGTGTCTTTTCTGGTTCTTTGTTGTTTTATCAGGGATCATTTCGCCGGTTTCTTTTTACCACTGGCGTACTGGTACGCCTTGTAAGGGATCATGTTCGACGACATTCCTATGAACTCTCTCTCACCTTCAGGATACACGGTGGACCGGATCTCCTTTCCGACCATGTTGTAGTGGTTCAGGTAGGTCACGGCAAATGACTTCCCGTCATTCGAATAGACATATCCGTACTCGGTGAAGTAAAGACCGGAGGCGAATTCACGTTCCGTTCCGAATTTCTCGACGATGAGGTCAATGATCTTCTGTTTTTCGTCGGGATTCGTATAGTATTTCCTTGCGGTTGCAACATGAATTCCGTCATCGTTTTTCCCGTACGTCATAAGATACCACTGCATTTTGTTGGCATCCTGGCCAAAATTCACATGTTTTTGAACCACCTCCGCAAAAGCCGATGATGCAAGAAACACAAGCATAAAAAGTGAAACGGCAAAAAGGGCGAGACTTTTCGAATTCTTTTTCATGAGACTGGAACAACTCCTTCCGATTTTTTTATCCTGCTGCGCCGTGTAGTCTAACATAAATCTGCTTTCTGCAAACACGTCTGCCAAAGTTTCTTTCAGTCTTTTACTTGTTCACTCCCCTCCGAAATGCTCCTATTCCGTAGCTTACAGGCCGCTCTCTGCCATCAGAAAGGGCATTCACAACGCGACCTCCCAAAAAGATAGACGAAGACCCTCCGCCGTCAAGGTTCAAAGCATAGGCCGCACCGTTTTTTTTCAGTATATCAGCCGTCTCTGCAAGGGTGAATCCGACGCTATGGACAGCGTTTCTTCCATCTCCCACAAAGAAAAACCACTGCCCCGAACCTGTAAGCCCGATAGCCGTCCTGGGGTGCCTGCGGCTGACCACTCCGTCGCTGAGGTTTTCCGTTTCGAAAAGGACATCCCCCTTACGGACAAGCAAAGGCCCTCCCTGGACTGCGTACGTCATGGAACCCCATGCAGGGCTTCCTCCCTGCATTTTCTGCACAATGTCCAACTGGTCGCCCGGTGAAAGGTCGGAAGCAAAGCGGGAAACTGAACCGTAAAAAGCCACGACGCTCCTGCCTGGCGGAATGGGGAAACCTCCGCCGTGGCGGATCTCAACACAGGTGTTTCCGTCCAGTACTGCCTCGGCCGCAGAAACCTGCGGCTGCGGTGTCTTTTCGCCGAAGTGGCGGGTGAAAAACACGACCCCATCTCCCCTGACGTTCCTGTTTACTGCAGTGATGTTCATAAAGCCTACGCCGGGGAAATGGACTTCACCGCTCCATTCAAGCTGTTCAAAAGAAGCCTTGTTCCTGCTGTTCCAACCCAGGATCGTCCGCCCTCTGTACGGGGGACTCGCCAGGACCCCACGATCCATCAGGATACCGATAGGACTGCCGCTTTCTTTTCCTGTAATGGAATAAAATCCGCCATTGATGGCCGCATCCGCACCCGATGCCATAACACTGAGCGGGGCAAGGGCAGAGAGTCCTGCAGGAGGGAAAAGGGGTCTGAGATCGTACATCCCGGGGTCAATGGTGACCATTATCCAGCACCTGGGAGCGTTTACCGCGTCCCATCCATTGCCGGAATAAAACACTACGCCTTTTTTTCCGAGGGATCCCGATGCTTTCAGGAAATCACGCACGGGGCCGTAAACATCCGAAAACAGGGAACGGACACGCCAGTCGTAATTCTGGCTGTCCACGGTAGATTCGATCCCGAGACCTGCAAGGGCATCACGAAACAGCCCGGCATCCTCCCTTGTATCAAACCCGTTCACAACAGCCCGCCACTTCGGCAGTGAAAAATAAGTACCTGTCCTCTCAATGCGGACCGATATCCCTTTCACAGGAACATATTTCACGGAGAGGACCAGTTTCTTCTGCGCAGACCTTATCGCCGTGAAGATATCCTTCGCTTCAGCAGGAGTAATTTTTTTCCCGGGCTGAAATGAATTTCCCTTTTTAACTATCTGCGGTTTCATGAAATAGGCAGCGGCAAGATATCCCCGTTCGGACGGAGAGAGCCTGCCGATGTCTCTGAAGGGAAGGCGCTGAGATTGAAGCATCCCGGCTTCGTGAAAGAGCCCCAGGCTGTGAACTGCAAAAATAACGGCCTCTTTCCGGGTAATCGATTCTCCAGCAGCCCCCGGTAAGAACGGTATGAGATCGCATTGAAGAGCGGCATCAGCCGGATCCGAAATACCCTGCGGATAAGGGAATCCCCTTGCCTGGAGCAGCTGGGAGAGAAATTCCCTCCTGCTGACCGTCGCAGCCGCGTCCGCCTCCGGAGAAGGGGAAAAAAAGAACAAAGAGACAATGAAAAGGCAAAGGGTTCCCACCGTAAGAAAGGAGCGATTATTTTTAAAAGCTGTAAAGGGAATTTTCTGGTTCCTGAAAGTCATATGTAGTCTCCCTGGAAATTTTTGATCAGTTGAATGGAGAGAAATCATTTCCCGGATGATCTATTTTCAAGGGAAGTATAACAGAAGGAGGTGAGAGGAGATATACGGGAAAATGCGTAATAAAAGCGGAAAGCACTTCACCGGCGGAGAAACCGGTCCTGCCGTTAAGGTGCAGGCACCATGTGAAGGCATTATTGCTTTCCAGGGTCCTGGAACCGGGCTGTTCTTCGGATTTCGATTCCCGGAATGATTGAAATGCGCTTTTTCGGTCAGCATCGATCCTGTATCAACGGGATCAACATTGTATGAGGCTGCCCCGGACGGATAATAGGGACTCCTTTGATCAAAATTGAATGCGGAAGGGTAATTTTTACATGACCTTCAAAACAGTAAGCACCTGTTCAAGGTCAATAAGAGCGAAATCTTTTTCTGCATCGGAGCTGCGGTTAAATGCCTGCATCCTGAATCTTTCAATTGCATTTTCAAGAAGCTGCATACTTTTCATGGAGAGACCGGCTGAATGCTCATCCACGACTATCGACCTGTAGGGGTTCATGAACAGTCTCTGGTTCGCAGGCAGCGGCATGCTGACGAGTCGGTCACCGGAGCCAAGGTGCTTTCTGACCTCCAGAAGTACATCAAGAGGCGTTCCTTCTACAAAAAAAGTATTTTCCATTTTTTCAATGACCAAAGGATTGTTGCTTATGACCTTCAAAGGGCACACTTCCTTTTACTGAAGTATTCCCCCCGGGAGAATTCGCTCCTTCCCCGGGGGGAAATAACCGGCAGCTGATCAGGGTGAATATTTGCCGTACTCTTCTCTCACAGCATTGCAGCCGAAGAAAGGGATTCCGCGTCAGGCATACTCTTCCTCATGGCTTATGGCAGCAGTTTTCCTATATAGCCCGGCTCCTGCTGCATCAAAGATTGCCTGGAACAGAAATTAAATACCGTTCAGCCACAGGCAGGCTTACTCGGTAAAAATCGTCTGCTCCGCTATTTCCGTCTGCATGGCCCTGAAAGCCCTTTCAAGAAGCTCTCTTCTTTTTTTCCTGTCCTTTTCCGGGCCTGCCTCAGGATCCCCTACCGGGTGGGGAATTGCGACACCAGGGACTATCCTGTTCGTTCCCACCGTCATCATGATAGGAACTATGGTAGCTATCTGGACTACCGGAACACCCATGACTTTTTCCATTTCACGGACCATCGATGCACCGCATCGAGTGCAGGTTCCTCAGGTAGCTGTGAGGATAACGGCATCAACACCTGCCTGTCTGAGTTCCTCTCCTATCTCCTGTCCGAAGCGTTCGGCATGGGCGACAGATGTTCCAGTTCCGGTAGTGCAGTACACATAATCATGAAGTTTGCCGAATACGCCCTCTTTTTCCAGCTCACGCATCACATCCAGCGGAAGAACAACATCCGGGTCTTCGTTTGCATACACCCTGTCATATCCCCCATGAATAGATTCATAGTTTGCAGCCGTGAGGTCTTCAAGCCCCGAGATGTCGTATTTTCCGAATGATTCAGCCGAAGAGACCCGTATATGGTCCGGGTTTCCGAAAGGAACGATTCCTCCCGAGGTGCAAAGGGCAATAGTGGCCTTCGACAAATCTCTGACAGGAGCAGCGGGAGGGATCTTTTTAAACACGGGCATCTCCAGCTCTGTCTCGAAGGCTTCTCCCCGTATCTTTTTCAGAAGCATATCTACGGCTCTTTCTGCTCCAGTCTTTTCATGAAAGAAACTTTTCCGGATCCCTCTGCTTATGTATCCTTCAGCCTTCGCAGACCCCAAGAGCTCTTTTCTCAGAAGTTTCAGTGACAGTGAAGCCATTGCATCAAGGGCATTTTTCATCGCCCGTGCACTGTCGCCTGTCTCAATGATAAATGTTTTCGAGCGATACATCTCAACTCCCGGATTTTCAGAATACAGTGCTGTAAGAGTTGGAATGCCGAATTTTTCCGCTGCTGCGGCACAAATATCTCCGCAGGCTACACCGTAACGCCCGGCATTGAATCCGGGACCCGCAATAAGGATATCCGGCTTGAAAGAACTGATCATTTCAAGGCATTTTTCCCGGGCCTTTTCCATGTTTTCACCGTAATAGCTGTCGCCGCAGACAACTGTTCCGACGATCTCCGCTTCACCCTTGAGAAGGTTCCCTAGCTGAAGTCCGGGCCCTGTTGCTTCTTTCCGGATCGAGGGCTCCACATGGGCGGTGTCTTCTCCGCCCATACCCGCGTAAAACTGGTTTATATAATGGACAACTCTAAAGGTCATTTTTTTCCCTCCCGATCCCTGCTAAATCCATTCGCAGCCAAGCTTGCTGAATCCAAGCTCATTAGTGGATCCGATAATGGACTGAAGCTCCACGTACATTGACCCGTCCTCGCGGAGACTGTCTGATGCCCCGCCGGAGAGGAAGGCAATGGATTTGGGAAACCCGATGATCCTGTCCATTGGAGGGACCTCGATCATTTCATTCACGTTTCCCGCAGATACAAAACCCGTCATTTCAGGAGTTGCGTCTGCAAGTCCCTGGCTGGACCCGTCGGTGCCGGCCGCTTCGTCGGAAATTACAACGGTTTTTATTCCCCAGTCCTCGCATTTTTTCGCGTTCATGCAGAGATCTGTATCGGGATTGCCGTATCCTTCCTCCGATATAACTACTCCATCAGCCCCCAGTTGCCTGGCCAGGTTCGCGTTCATCCACGTGGTCCTTTCCTTGCCTGCAAGAACCGTGCTTTCAAGGGTGGGTATGACCCCGAGGAAGTTGATCTCTTTACCGTGACGCTTGTAGAGCTCCAGTACGATCGGATCGTTCACGTGATGGAACGTCGTATTTTTGTCACAGGCGGAAACACAATTGCCGGATACCATTGCCCCGTCAAGGATTTCGTTGGGGTGCACCAGTGTGGGAACGATGTGCTTCATATCGGCGCCGTAGAGAAACGTGTCGTGCAGGAGACCCTGGGTGATGGACATGCAGAAATAGGTGATTTTCGGAAGACCGGGATATTTTTCGTTCTCCTCTGAAAGTGTCCCCTTTTCGTAAACTTCAACATTATCGGCCCTGACCCCTTTGCACTGTTCTGCAAGGTACACAGAAAGATTGAGCCCGGCTTCCCTGAGAGATTTTTCATAGGCATGTTTTTCAAGACCTTCCACAGGCTGGGCAACGATCACCACGTTGTTGGTCCCTGAAAAGGGGTTGTAGGGGCTTGCAGGACCGGTCATGTCAATAAAGCCTTCCTGGAAGGCCACAATGGGACCACAGGTCAGCACACAGGATCCTTTCAAAACAAGGGTTTTCCCTTCTCCTACAGGCTCCATGGGAGCACAAAAACCGGGAAAGAAAGAGGTGCCCCCTTCCAACTTTATCCTTGGTTCCACTGCATCCTTGACCGGTATTATCCTGACGCTCTCTCCGGGACGGGCGAGCTCAAGCTTCACATCTGAAAAATTCTCATCAGCCGCTACTACTCCAACAGCTTCGTCCCTGTTGATGGAAAGTGTACCGTCCCTGAGACAGGTCGTATCACCCCACTGGACATCCCTCACTAACGCGTTATGAATCTCCAACCTCATTCTGATGCCTCCTTGTATATGGAGCAATTTTGCTTTCATGTAATGTTCATCGGTGATCCGTGATAAATTATATGAAGTGAAAACATTCTTTACATCGGACCGGACGTATGGTATTAAGGATGGGGGATCTCCATATTTTTGTGCATTATGCATAAATTTTTCCCTGAAGGGGGGCAGGCGATGCTTTTAAAATATGCTCAGGAAATTGCCCGGTCAATAGCGGAAATAATCGGGTATAACGTCATAATCACAGATACTGAAGGCGTGGTCATCGGCGCCAGTGATACAAAAAGAGCCGGGTCTCTTCACGAACAGTCTCTCGATGTAATAAAAACGAACAGGGGTGCGTCTGTTAATGAAAGGGATGCTCAAAAATACAGGGGGACCCTGCCCGGAGTAACCTATCCCATACATTCAATGACGGGGAATGTTGTAGGTTCCGTTGCTATTACAGGAAACCCGGCCGATGTGAACCCTTTTGCCCTTATCGTCAAAAAACAGATAGAGATACTGCTCCGGGAAAGAGAGCTCCAGGAATATGCGGCAGGGAAAGAGGAAACGCTCAAGAACCTTATTCACGATATATCCTCATATATCCCCGGTGTAACTGATAAGAGAATGCTTTTAGCCAGGGCAAAGGAATTCGGTTTTGACCCTTCAGCCCGATACATACCCGTAGCGATCGACCTCTACCAGTTCGCACGATACGCGAGAAAGATCCGGGACACATACCGGGAAGACAACACACATGGCCCGGAAGTGCTTATACAAAGGACAAAAGCCGCCATCCTGAACATAATACGAAGCGCTTTTCCGGATAAATCAGACCTTTCCACAATGACTGGAAATAACAAGTACGTTGTGCTTCATTCAGCAGCAGACGATATCTCACAAAACGAAGAGACCGGGACTTACCGGGCTTGCAGAAAAATCCTGGAAGGACTTTCCGCAATGGACCTTAACGCTGCCATAGGGATCGGTTCGGCGGCATTAAACCTTTTCGAGCTTCATAACTCGTGCAGTGAAGCGTGGCGTGCCCTTCAGCTCGGGAAAAAATTCAGCCAGGGGCCGGGGATTTTCAATATTCACGAGTACAGGGTGGAAGAACTGCTTTCAACCCTTAAACCGGAACAGAGAAACCGTTTTATCCACAGGCACGTCGCTCCTTTCAAAAGGTACAGGGATTGGCCGGATCTGCAGCAGACCTATACTTGCTGGTGCGAGCACAATTTTTCTCTTGTAAATTCAGCAAAGGCCCTTCATATCCACAGAAACACCCTTTACTACAGGCTGGAAAAGATTCAGAAGACGGGCTGCATAAATCTAAAGGACTACAGGGAAACAATGAAATATTACCTGGCTTTCAAACTCGAAAAATTCATCGGGCCCGGGGTTCAGGAAGAGGAGTTTTTTGATCGGGATCCCTGAAGAGGAGTTTCTGTATCCGTTTTCATGGCATTTATTTGAAAAGCTGTTTCGGGCGGGGAAAAACGTTCTCATAAAAAAACCTCTCATCCTTTTTGATGAGAGGTTTACACTCAGAGGAAAAGGTCGCTCATTTTTTTCTCTGCAGCAGTTCTTTTCATTTGTATATCTTTATCATGAAATTATTCAGAAAAATTGGCGCGCCGGACAAGATTCGAACTCGTGACCTGCGGTTCCGTAGACCGCCGCTCTATCCATCTGAGCTACCGGCGCGTTTCCATCCCTGTGCCGGGAACTGCCCCCCGACACCTGAGGGATTTTAGCATCATACGTTTTTTTTGACAAGTGCCCATTTCTAATCTCTTTTACACACTATACGGGTACGGCAGCAGCGAGCATTTTTATGCCGAGGTACACAGAATACCCGAGAAGTGTAACAATGACACTGATCAGGCTTCCATTGACAAATCCCACACCGCCTGTCACGGGGTGCCTGATCAGTCTGCCGAAAATATAAGCTTCAACAGGCAGTGCCGCCAAAAGGCCCGGCAGGTTTCTATTTACAATTATTGCGGCCCCGGATGCATCAAGAATGTCTCCCACTATGAAAACACTTGCCAGGCAGCCAAGCAATGCCGAAAAAGACGCCTTGTACGCCATGCTGTACGAAGGCCTGAAATCAGCTGCTATGCTGCTCAAAAACTGTACGACCGGAGTGACAACAAACGCACTTATAGATAGGCCAAGTACTATGCTGCCAATTATATGAACCATTTTCTCCATCCGCCTCTTTTGTCTTCAAAGGTAAACGGAACCGCTGGACCTTCCCCGCTGTCTGGGAAGGTCTGTTCTCAGAAGTGATTTCAGGATGTACGTGATATGCTGTCTATGATTGACAGCAGGCGCAGAAGATACAGCAGCACACACCCGTTCAAAGCGAGTATCATACCTATGGCCTGCCCGGGTATTATACCCGGAATCAGCATGGATGTGCCAAACATTATGGAAAGCAGGTTGAGGGAGAACTGGGATAAGCTGAGCTTCACCAGTACCGGGGGGACCGGCCCTGAAGGAGCATTTCCCTGCTTTAACAACGGGACCGCCATGCCCCAAAGTTTTATTCCTCCGCCGAGAATGTTCAGAATGCCGATAAGTATCGTCAGCTGCCCGACAAGGATCCCGGGGATAATACAGGATACTATTCCCAAAAAAGCAAAAAGAAGTCCGCAGAAGACAACAGCGTACGACCTCGGGAAAGCCCCTATGGGTGTATTTCCCGAAGCAAGCATTTGAATTGCCAGGATAACCATCAGAAGTCCCAGTTGGGCGCTCCCCGAAAAAGGAAGCATGCCGAGGGTAACCGGAACCAGCAATACCCCGAGCAGCACCATGAAAACACCTGTCAGCAGGATCATGGCCCTGTCCACGGGAAGGTCCGTTCCGGAGAGGTATTCTCGCTTCTCCGTTTTAGGGTAGGCACGGTATATTCCTGCGAGAACAGCGGACAGATAAATGAGTGCAATCCCATAAGCCAGGACCGCGCACGCCGTCATGGGAACCGTGACCAAATCTTTTTTCCAGAGAAGGAGTCCCGCCAGGATGGAAAACAGGTAAACGGCACTGCACCCTGCTGCGAGATGGCGGAAAATACCCCCGAATTGCACCCATGCCCTGAATTTGTCCCTGGAGAACAGGAAACGCAATAAAAGAACAAGCCCCCCCGGGCCGAAACAAATGAACAATATGGCCCTGGGGATCCAGATGAGGAGGTCAGGAATGAAGCATGTAATGATCCCTGACGCAGCTATAGCGAGCCCGATCGCGATTAGGGGGAGGGATCTGCACATGTCCCCGAAGGGAGTCTTTCCCATGGCAACGGTCTGCAACCCAAAGATGAAGAGCAGCAGGCCGTACAGCCCGTTCTCATAGTAGGGAAGTTTCCCTGCCCCTGCAGGGAACAAAAGTATTCCTGTAGTCGTCATGGTCAGTGCCGCAATCAGAAGGATCACCACTTCCAGAGGTATTTCCGCTTTTCTGAAAAACCAGTGCCCCATCATTCTGATCCCCTCCCTTTGCCATTACTCCGAGGAAAAAAAAGACTAAAGAGTGTGATTTTTATTGTACATCAGAGATGAAAAAAAAAGGAATCCAGATTTCCTGGATTCCCTGAAAATATGCACTATTGCTATATACCCGGCTGTTTCCATTTTGTGAAAGACTGTAGTTATGGCGGTGGGTGAGGGATTCGAACCCTCGAGGGAGGTTTAAGCCCCCCTACTCGCTTAGCAGGCGAGTGCCTTCAGCCTACTCGGCCAACCCACCACAATCGCGGAGTCTATTCTATAAAGGACCGTAATTTATGTCAATAGCCGAGAAAAATTATCTGTCAGTTCATTTCCCCGCGTCCGCGCTCACCGGAACCTGAATGTCACCTGAAACCGGAACCTGCAGCACTGTTGCATCCGACCCTGAAGGAGTGCCCGGATCACCGGGAACAACATCCTGAGATACAGGGACTTCAGGGACTGCTGCGCCGCCCTGATCGACATCAGGTGAGACGGCAGCTTCAGGGACTGCGTCATCCCCGGGCGCTTCCGGAACGGCATCCGGAGAGGCGGGAACGTCAGTGACTGCCGGAACACCGGCGTCACCGGAAACAACATCCTGTGAGACAGGGGCTTCAGGGACTGCTGCGCCGCCCTGATCGACATCAGGTGAGACGGCAGCTTCAGGGACTGCGTCATCTCCGGGCGCTTCCGGAACGGCATCCGGAGAGGCGGGAACGTCAGTGACTGCCGGAACACCGGCGTCACCGGAAACAACATCCTGTGAGACAGGGGCTTCCTTTTTTTCTTCCGGTTTCGGGAAAAGAGTTGGATCGAGGATGACGATATTCGTCCTCTCCCGGAGCCCTTTGAAAAATTCCGCCTGGCCTTCCCGTAATTTTTCTTCTGTAAGGACCGCTTTTACATCACCGCTGACCTCATCGAAAGAGCTGGTTTTCTCTTCAACCTTCTCACGCTTTACAGCAATGAGGATATCGTTGCTTGCCAGTTCTATAGCGGGGCTCGGCTTGTTGATCTCAAGTCCCGAAAGAGATGCAAGCTTGTCCCGGAAACCGCTTTCCGGCACGAATACGGGACCTGAGGCAGGCGTTTTTTCGATGATATCCGTGGAGACAACTGCACCCACAGCATCCTTGAATTCTTTACCCTCGCCCATGGCGGCAAGAATCTTTTCAGCCTCGCCGGAGCTTTTCACACGGATGAAATCCATTGTGTAGCCTGCAGGCGAATGGAAGAAAAGCTGCTTCATTTTCTCGTAAAATTCTTTCGCCTCTTCATCGCTCACTTCAGCCTTGCCTACGGCCTTTTCCATGAGCTTCATCTGGACGACCTGGGCAGCCATGTTTTTTCTGAAATCCGACATCTTTATGCCTGACTGGTCCAGATACTGCATGAAGGCTTCCTTCGTGGGGAACTGATCGCTCACTTCCTTCACGGCAGCATTTATCTCTTCATCCGAAGCTGACATGCCTGACTCGGCGGCTTCCTTCTCGAGCCGTGAGGCAAGGGCTATGTTCTCAAGGGCAGCCTGGTACAGCCCGGGAATGTCCGCGGAAGTGATATCGCGCACATTTGCCCGTTCGACGTAATTGCGGAGCTGCTGCTCGAGCACTGAACGCATCACTGTTTTGCCGTCTATTTCTGCGACCGCATAATCCTCGCCTCCGGAGGAATTTCCGCGGGGGCTGTTGAAACCGTACATTCCGAATATGGACAGAACAAACAGAACGACGATGGCGATCATGATCCAGCGTACCTGAGATCTCAGGGTTCTCATCAACAAGGGACATCTTCCTCTCTTTCTGATTTCCGGACTCCAATGGCGTATTGTACCACAGAAGAAAAGGTTGGGGCTCTACACCTCGGAGAGATTTTTCCCTCTCTTCGACTCCACTTTCAGCGGGACTGAAAGGCTCACAGTCTTTTCCATTATCCGCCCCAGGGCCTGTTCCACGTCCCCGGCGGCCGCCCCAGGGCACTCGCAGACCAGGGAGTCGTGGACCTGCAGGACGAGGCGGACATCACCAGAAGATGGGAACTCTTTGGCAAAGTCGACCATTGCCTTCCGTGCGATATCCGCGGCCGTTCCCTGTATGGGGGTATTGACCGCTACCCGCCGGAGCGCATCACGGTCCCTCGGGCTCACGGACACTTCGTCGAGGGGACGGATCCTGCCTGAGAGGGTTTTCGCGTACCCTCGCTTTTTCGCATCCTCGTAACTTTCCTCAAGATACTCCCGTACCCCGGGAAGAGCTTCGAAATATTTCCTGATGATGTCCGAGGCCTCCTGCCGTCCTATCCCCAGGCGCTGGGCGAGCCCAAATGAACTCATCCCATAGAGGAGGCCGAAGTTGATCATCTTCGCCACCCTTCGGAGTTCAGAGGTCACGAGCCCCGCCTGGACGCCGAAAACCCACGATGCGGTCTCGGTGTGAATATCCCTGCCTGCAGAGAACGCGTCCCGAAGGCGGCTATCGCCGCAGAGGTGTGCCAGGACCCTGAGCTCTATCTGGGAATAGTCGGCCGCAACGAATACATTCCCTTTTTTGCAGGGAAGGAGCCCTTCCTTTATTCTTCTTGACCACTCTCCGTAGGACGGCAGGTTCTGAAGATTGGGGTCTCTGCTGCTGAGCCTGCCCGTTCCGGTGACTGCAGGTTCAAAAATTCCGTGGATGGTCCCCTCTCCGCCCTGCGCCGATTTCACTAGGGGCTGCACAAAACCCGAAAGCATTTTTGAAAGCTCTCGGAATTCGATAAGAAGGTTCGGGACTTCATCAAAGGGTTTCCCAAGGGCGGAAAGCCCCTCGAGAACGGATATGTCCGTGGAATAGCCCGTTTTCGTCTTCTTCCCGGCGGGAAGGTCCAGTTTTTCGAAAAGAAGCCATGCAACCTGTTTTGGAGAGTTCAGGTTGATCTTTTCCCCTGCCCTTCCGGCGATCTCTTCTTCTATTTCCGCCAGGCGCGATGAAAGGTCCTCTTCAAGTTCCCCGAACGCGGAAATACTGCATCCGATGCCGTGCTTTTCCATGTCCACGAGAACGGGAATTAGACGGATATCCGTTTCGGACATCAGGAGCTCCAGCCCTTCGTACTCCCCAATGTGCCGGGAGAGCAGGCCGTACTCCTCACGCAGCAGGGAGGCACGGTCTCCGGGATCCGCTGCTGAGAAATCGGGTATCAGGGCTTCGGCATCATGCACTTTCCCGTCAGGGTGAAGGAGGTAATGGGCGGTTTTGAAATCCTTCACCCGTTCAGGCGGAAGAAAACCTGTTCCGAGACATGCGGCAGCCGTTTTATAGTCGGGAAGAAGGACCGGTCCGCTGCGGTGCCGCTTCAGAAGAGCCGCGGCCTCTTCCGGAGAAGAGCCAGAATGAACTGTCTCTCCGTCTGCGAGGATGAATTCCCTGAGCTCAAGGGAGAGCGGGTATTTCCCCCCGATGAGGGGAAGGAAAACCGCCCCGGAAGTGCCTGCACTGTTCTCCGCAGCACTCCGGGAAGATCCTCCGGCCCTGCCGTTTTTCTCCCAGTTCGAAAGCGTCGTTTTGCCCTGGGGCGCTTTTCCCGGTGTCATTTTTTCGGCAATCTTCTGCAGCCCCAGGAACCGGCATTTTTCAAGGAACTGGTCAAGCTTGGGTTCGCCAGGACGGAACACCTTGAGATCTTCCTCCGTTTCACACAAAAGGACGGTCAATTCCCTGCTCCTGAAGGCCTGTTCCCTGTTTTCCTCGAATTTTTTCCGCAGTCCGGGCTTCAGTGTTTCGATATTTTCATAAATCCCCTGCAGGCTTCCGAAATCCGCCAGTAGTTTTTTGGCAGTTTTTTCACCTACGCCGGGAACTCCGGGGACATTGTCAGCCGAATCTCCCAGAAGGGCGAGATAATCGGTCATGGCTGAGGGAGGGAAACCGAATTCCTCGAGAAATGATTTTTCATCCATCATTTTGAAGGAAGTGATCCCCTTCCCAGGGCGCAGCACTGAGAGCCCCGGTCCAAGTACCTGGAGTATGTCTTTGTCCGAGGAAAGGATCATTGTTTCTATTTTCTCCCCTGCCGCAGTACACGCCACCGAAGCAAGGACATCGTCAGCTTCCACGCCCGGCCTCATGACAACAGGAATTCCGAGAAGTTCAAGAAGCTCGGTTATAATAGGTACCTGGGTTTTCAGATCAGGAGGGGTGGGCTTGCGCTTTGCCTTGTATTCCGCATAGGCTTCATGGCGAAACGTCGGGCCTGGGGCGTCAAATACGACTCCGCACATGTCCGGCTGCCATTCCTCCCTTACTTTCTGAAACATATTGAAAAAGCCGACGACGGCGTTAGTCGGAGTCCCGTCAGGCCCGGTGAGTTCGGGGAGGGCGTAGAATGCCCGGAACACGAGACCGTGCCCGTCGATGAGAAGCAGTTTTTTCCCCTCCATGGGGATCACATCCTTTTTTTCTTTTTTGGCCCTTTTATCGTTCTGACTGGGTTATAATAACCCATTGTCGGGATTCATGCACAAGAAGATCCAGCATATACAACGCCAGGGAGGAACGAACATGAATGATTCAGTACGGGTGCGATTCGCTCCAAGCCCCACGGGCGCTCTTCATATAGGAGGCGGCCATACCGCCCTTTTCAACTGGTTATGGGCGCGGCACACCGGGGGCAGATTTATCCTCAGGATAGAGGATACGGACCGCGAACGTTCCACAAAAGAATACGAGGAAACCATCATGTCAGGTATGAGGTGGCTGGGGCTCGACTGGGACGAAGGACCTGATGCCGGCGGGGATCACGGCCCGTACAGGCAGTCGGAGCGTCTTCATCTTTACCATGAATACGCCGACAGGCTCGTGGAGGAAGGCAAGGCATACCGTGAGGGGGAAGCGGTAATTTTCAGGACACCCCAGGGTGTGAGGCTCGCCTTTGATGATATGGTATACGGACACATCGAGATGATGAGCGACACGCTCAAAGATACCGTCCTGCTGAAAAGCGACGGGATGCCGACATACAACTATGCCGTGGTTATCGATGACCATACCATGGGAATAAGCCACGTCATACGAGGAGAGGACCATATCTCAAACACTCCTAAGCAGCTCCTTGTATATGACGCTCTCGGGTGGGAATACCCGGTTTTTGCCCATCTGCCAATGATACTGGGAAAAGACAAGAAGAAGCTTTCAAAACGCCACGGGGCTACAAGCGTCTATGAATACAGGGATATGGGATACATGCCGGACGCAGTATTCAACTTCCTTGCCCTTCTCGGATGGTCGGCGGGTGAAAACAACGAAATTTTCTCACGGGATGAAGCAGCTGAACTTTTTGAACTAACACGAGTAACCCGGCGAGCGGCTGTCTTCGATATGGAGAAGCTGAACTTCATCAACCAGGAGCATCTGAAGCGGCTCGATCCCTATACCCGCCTGGACCTCGTTGAACCCTTCTGGAGAGAAATGGGACTTCCCGTGGACAGCCATTCGAGGGAGTATCTCGCCCAGTCCCTTGTCGTCCTCGCCGGCAGAGGACAGACAGCAAAAGAGGCAGCAGGGTATTCGGATTATTTCCTGACCTTCGAGACGGTAAAAGGACGCTACGATGCTTCTGACGTAAGTGAAGAGCACAAGGAACTCCTTCGGAGATTTTACGGGGAACTCCTGGCCGTTCCTGAATGGAAGGCATCAGTTCTTGAAGATTTCACAAGGGAATGGAGCGCACGGGAATCGGTAAAAATGAAGGACATAGCCATGCCGCTCCGAATGGGCATTACCGGGATGAAAGTCAGCCCGGGTATATTCGAGGTAGCCGAACACCTGGGCCGGGAAGAGACCAGGAAACGGCTCGCCTTCTTCGGTTTTGTGAATGCTTAGGGAATAGTGTCCACCAGAAAAGCGGGGCCCTAAGGCCCCGCTTTTTCATCTGTGACATTTCACCGGTATATTTACCCCGGTCTGCTGTGCCTTTTTCCGCTCAGGGGTTCACCCGTCTATCTCCACTGCCTCGATTGCATTCACTGGGCAGTTTTCCGCGCACTTTCCGCATCCGACGCATGCCGACTCATCGATAACGTGAGGTTCCTTCACCTTTCCGGTGATGCAGTTGACCGGACAGTTCCGCGCACACTTTGTGCATCCGATGCACTTGTCCGACATGATGCGGTACACGGTTTTCTTCTTCGGGGCTGCCCCGCCTTCCGCACCTTTCTTCGGCTCTGGTTTTCCTGTATCTGTCGTGATCTGTGCCTTTCTGTCGTAGGATGAGATGAGGTACTCTGACGACATTGTAAGACATTTTACCGGGCAGATTTCAGTGCACTGGGCGCAGAAACAGCAACGGTCATTGTGGATCTGTATCTTTTTCTCATCGGGCAGATACTCCGTGGCATTGGCGGGGCACACTTTGATGCAAAGCTTGCATCCGATGCATGCCGACTTGTCGTAGTTCAGCCTTCCACGAAACCGATCCTCCACGGGTACAGCGGGATTGAGGTCGATTTTACCCTCTTCCGCAGCCTTGAGTGCGTCTGACAACGAATCAGGCATGGACGCAACAGGGAAAGGGTTGGTAAATGTTTTTTCGTATATCTGCCGGAGCAGTTGAAGCGCCATCCGGTTCAGCATGATTTCCTCTCCCCCTTTCTACATCACTAGATCCAGGGAGGCAAGGATCATTCCCGCAATGGAAAGACCCGCCACCTTGATAAGGTAGAATTCCGACGCCTGCCATATCTTGAACCTGCCGAAAGCCGTCCTCATGAATGTCACGAAGAGGATCTGGACCACGAAGACCTTCACCCAGAACCAGAAGAAGTCTAAGGCAAACAGGAATATGCTTCCCAGCCCGAGGGCTCCGCCGAGCGACCAGGGAAGGAACAGTGCGACGATGATCGCCGACATTGCAGTGGCCCGAAGGGCGAATGTGATCTTGAACATGGCCAGGTTCGTGCCGGAGTACTCGATGATCAGCCCTTCAAGAATCTCGGTTTTCGCTTCGGGTATATCCATGGGTCCCTTGCCTGTTTCTCCCGGGACAACCAGCACAAGAGCAAGGAAAAGGCAAAGTATCCCGAGGAATCCCACCTTCCCCATCGCACCCCAGACAGACATGCCCGCAAAGGTCTCAAGGCTGAACGGCTCTCCCGGCATTCCGGTACGGTACGCCACGTGGGCAAGGGTTGCAACCACCACCGCAAGGGGCAGTTCATAGCTCATCATCAGTATGAGTTCACGCTGGGCGCCTACGTTCGCAATGGGGTTACCGCTGGCGAATCCTCCAACTGCCATGGCCACACCCGAAAGGCCGAGGAGATAGATGACGAGTATGAGGTCTCCTTCACTGCCCAGAACAGGTGGCAGCGATCCTACGGGTATATAGAGGAAAACGAGAAGCATGGCGGCAACAGCCAGCCATGGCGCACCGTTGTAAGCCCAGGGCACCGCCCTGCGGGGAACGATGTTCTCCTTGCCGAGCAGTTTCAGCAGGTCGAGAAAAGGCTGAAGGAGGGGCGGGCCGAGCCTGCGCTGCATCCGAGCGTGCACGATCCTGTCGGCGCCGTCGAAAAGAAGTGCAAGGACAGCGACGAGGAGCATAAGTGCGGTTCCTGCTATGAGGCGCATGATAAGGCTAATTACGATCATTCTGCATCAGCCTCCTTGTTTTTTCCCTGCATTTTTCCAGGAGTTCGGTGCGGGTCACGACTTTCTGGTCCCCGCTTGATGCGTCGGTCACAAGCATGCGCTCCATGCATGAAATGCAGGGGTCGATGCTGTTGATGATAAGCGGCGCGTCAGCAAGTTCATTGTCCTTGAACATAAGCGGCCATGAGACAGCGTTGGAGTAAGTGGGGGCACGGACTTTCCACCACGTAACATTTTCGTCTCCTCCGTCGAGGTGGACAACATGGGTATCATCTCCGCGCGGCGCTTCAATGGAAGACATCCCTGTCCCTTCCGCTTTTTTCAGGTAGGCGAGGACCTTGTTGAGGTTCTTCTCCCACATGATGTCCCCTTCAGGGAGACCTTCCATGACCTTTTCGATTATGTCTAGGGACTGGTAGACTTCGTGTACCCTGACAAGGAAACGGTCAAACACGTCTCCGTAGGCCTTTCCGTAGTAATCCTGCGGCACCACGGCCTTGACACCGAAATCCACGTAGGCTTCGTAGGGAGAGCTCTCCCGGAGGTCTGCCCGGACACCGCTGGCTCTTACTGTGGGTCCGACGGCGCTGTGTGCTATGGCTTCCTCGTAGGTAAGAACACCCACGTCCCGGAGCCTTGCCTTCGCGATGGGATCGGCAGTAACGACATCGTAAAAGGGAGAGAACTCTCTCTTATAGTACTTGACCATGTCCTTTACAGTCTTCGAAAGTTCCGCCGTTACATCCCACCTGACGCCGCCTACTGTTGCAACTCCATAATTGACCCTGTTTCCTGAGAGCACTTCCAGCACGTCCATGACCCGTTCTCTCAGGACCATCCCGAGGTGAAAAGCCGAGTCGAAGCCTATGGTGTAGCAGGCGACCCCAGCCCACAGCATGTGAGAGTGAAGACGTTCGAGTTCCAGAACGAGTGCCCGGATATACTGTGCTCTCGGCGGAACAGGAATGGATGCGGCATCCTCCACGGCGCGCAGGAAACAGACGACGTGGGCAAAAGAGCAGATGCCGCAGATCCGTTCGGAGAGGTAGATGACCTGGATGGGATTGCGGTCCCGGGCCATGAACTCTATGCCCCTGTGTATAGCCCCGGGGCGTACGGTGGCGCCGACGATTTTTTCTCCCTCAAGGTCAAGCCACGCCGTTATGGGCTCTTTCAGACCGACATGTACAGGACCGATGGGAACCTTGTATTTTTTCTCCATTTACATGATCCTCCTAAGAAAGCTCCCGCACATCTCCGGCGGAAGGGCCGGCCTCATCCCTGCGCCAGGGTTTTATGCTTTCGTTCCAGTTCTCTGGCAGGAAGACAAGAGCCTTATTGGGAAGGCCGTCGAAATCGACGCCGAACATTTCCCGGGTTTCTCTCTCGCTGTACTCCACTCCTGGAATCCTTGAAAAGAGCGAAGGCATGACGAGATCTTTTTTATCCACGGGAACAGATACATTGACCCCGATACGTTTTCCCCGCCCCGCGACCTGGAAAAGGGTGAAGTGGTAGTAGAGCGTGACCACGTCCCCGTCGTCATTTCCCGAGATCACATGAAACTGGGGAAAATCAAATTCCGCAAGCGTATCGACGAGGTTAAGAAATTCCTCTTTCGGCACGGAAAGCCAGGCATCGTAAAATCCGACCCGGTCTTCCTTTCCGCCTTTTCTTTCCCTGAGCTCTGCAGATACAGCATCGCCGAAAACTTCACGGATCCTGGAGAGGACTTCTTCCGGTGTCTTCGCTGACCTGACGTTATCCACAGGTTTCTTCGGAAAACTCATGACTGCTGTTCACCCGCTTTCTTTAGGTCCTCTCTCAGCCGTTCAAGCTTCAGAACAGCCTTGGCGACTCCTTCTATGATCGCCTCCGGACGAGGGGGGCATCCGTGGACATAGACATCCACAGGAATGATGCGGTCGATCGGGCCGTCGAGATTATAGGATTTATAGAACACGTCGCCGGAAGCCCCGCAGTTGCCCACAGCCACTACTGCCTTCGGGTCGGGCATCTGGTTGTAGATCCTCCTGAGCCTGTTCGTCATGTATTTCGTAACAGGGCCCGTTACGATGAGTACATCCGCATGCCGCGGCGTACCGACGAGTTTCATCCCCAACCGCTCAATATCATACCTCGGGCTGATCGTCGCAACGATCTCGATGTCGCATCCGTTGCACGAGCCTGAATTGCAGGTGGTGACCCACAGCGATTTCGGCAGGATCTCAAGGTATTTCTCCAGCTTCATCATCGGGATCCCCTCCTAAACCAGTAGGATGAACACGGCGAGAAAAGCAACGGCAATGACATAATAACCGACTATGTCCGTCGCGATCCCGGTGTGCATTCCAAGAAGGCCTTTATAGAAAGGCTCAAGTGCTTTCCTGAATCCCCAGTACGCAGAAGACGCGGGAACTGTAATATCCTCACCGTCTTCAGGGACTTCGTTGCCCGACCAGTAAATTTCATCCTGATCCGTTCCCTTTTTATAGTCCGAACGCCCCTGTGAGCGAAGCCAAAGGGTGAAGAACGCGGCGATAAAGAAGAAGAGGATCCACGCGCTTGCGTCCCAGTATCCGAACCCTGTGTAGACCTTACCCCACATTACATTCCACCTCCCAGGATTGCGCCGATATATCCGCTCTGGTCAACGAGGGCCCTTGCCGCGGGCTCGACGAGGGTGGAAAGGGTCCATGACGGGAAGAGGCTTGCTCCAAGGATGGCTGCAGTAAGCACAACCATTCCGATAAGCATGGCAGCCGGTACTTCCTGGACTTTTGCCAGTGAACTTTTCTCGGGGCCGAGGAAAGCCGTCTGGAAGACCTTAACGAAAGATGCCAGCGTGAGGACGGAGGTCACCAGGGCCACGACCGCGAGAAATGGATGCACGGCGAAGGATGATTCGTAGATCAGCAGCTTGGATACAAAACCGTTGAAGGGAGGAAGGCCGGAGATCGCCGCCGCCGCTATGACAAACATGAACGTGGTGTACGGCATCCTCCTTGCCAATCCGCCCATTTCGTTGAGGTCCTTTTTCCCGGTGGCGTAATAGATCGCTCCGGCGGTAAGGAAGAGGAGCGCCTTGTACATGGTGTAGTTGAAAATGTGGAATACTCCGCCTTTAATGGCGGTAAAGCCGTAGTCCGCCATTGCCCTGGCATCATCCAGTACGAGAAGACCGACTCCGAGACCAAGGAGCATGTAGCCTACCTGCGATACGGAATGGTAGCCCATGAGCCGTTTTATCTCATGCTGGACCACGGCCATAGAGACGCCGAAGAACATGGAGGCCAGTCCGAAGACAATTAGCATCCAGGGTATGAAGGAACTTCCCATCGTAGCGCCGTAAATTGAGAAGCACACACGCATCAGGCCGTACAGGGAAGCCTGGCTCACCGCTACGAGCAGGCAGGTGACACCTGTTGGAGCTTCTGCGTATGCATCGGGAAGCCACATGTGCATGGGGAACGTTCCGCATTTCATTGCAAGGGATCCCACGAGGAAGACGAGCACCAATTTTTCCATTGACCCCATTTTCAGAACACTTCCGATGGCAGCCATGTTCAGCATGTTGTATCTTCCGTAGAGCGCACCTGCAGCAATGAGAATGAACATGGAGCCCACCTGGGAGATCAGAGCGTATTTGAAACTCGCCTCGATGGCGGTGGGCTTGTCCCTCCAGAAGGCTATAAGACCGAAGGAGGCTATTGACGAGATCTCGATGAAAATGAAGAAGTTGAAGATATCTCCTGTCACCATCATTCCGATCATCCCGGCGGTGAGGAGGCAGTAAAGGGAAACAAAACGCCCCATGCCGGTGAATCTGTTCATGTAATTCACGGAAAACAATGCACCCGCAAAGGAAACGATGGCGCCGCACAATGCCATAAAGGCGCTGAAGGCGTCAACTTCCAGGATTATCCTTACCGGCAGGGCCATTCCTGATGGCAGCGAGAGATTGAACTTGTCACCGCCCATGACGTAATAGCTGATACCGTTAGCGAGAACGTGGCGCCAGAGCATGAACGCGACAATAAGTGTCAGGAACGAAATCGCCACGAGCAGGATGTTGCGGGCAGTTTTCCCCCCAAGGGAGCATACCGGTGCGATAAATGCGCCGAAGAGAGGAATTATCAGGATCAGCGCGGGAAGATGTTCGTTCCAGTTCATCCTCTCAACCTCCGGATCTCGTCGACGTCTATAGTTCCGTAATGGCGCCAGACGAGCATGATAAGCGACAGAAGCAGTGCCGTTGTTGCAAGTGCTATAACGATCGCGGTCAGGGTCATCGCCTGGGGAGTGGGCATGACCATGGTCGACCCCTCACCGGCGAGGAAGTGTACCGGGATCGTTCCTCCCGTCCGGTACCCCAGTGCAACGAGAAAAATGTTTACTGAGCTCCCGAGAATGCTTACCGCGATGGCGATCTTGATGAGGTTCTTCGTCATGAAAATCCCGAGGAGCCCCATGAGGAAAAGAACTCCTACCACAAAAAAGGGAGCATTACCGATCATGGCCCAATTCCTCCTCCATAAGCCCCTCACGGAAAATCCGGATGCCTCTGAACATGGACAGCACTATCAGCGAAAGGCCGCCCGCCACTTCGATACCGACCGCAATATCCATGAGCGCAATTGTTCCCGACGGGGGTATCACTCCATGACCCGATGCCTGGACCACTTCGTGGGGTATCGCAAGGAAGTTGTAAAAGAAGGAGTTCGGGAAACCCATGATTCCGAGCAGAAAGAAGAGCATTAGCCCGAAGACGAGCAAGGAGTTGAAAATATTCAGCCTGACCCATGACAAAACCTTCTTTCCTCCATATGCAACAAGAAGAAGGCTTATAAAGGTCGCAACCACCGCTCCGCCCTGGAATCCTCCTCCGGGGGTCACATCGCCGTGAATGATGATGGAGGCGCCGAAGATGACCAGGAACCAGGCGAAGATGTCACAGCCTGTCCGTACAACGACTGAAAGCGGCCTCACGGTTTTTTCCTCCCTTCACGGAAGAGGGCGGTAACTGAACAAAGGGCTGTAAAGAGAACCGCCGCTTCTCCTATAGTGTCGAAACCCCTGTAATCAAAAACGATGGAAGTGACCACGTTCTCCGACGAGCGGTCCCTGAGCGCGCTAGCGATGAAATAATCGTCCATGGGCACCGTGCCCGGTTCACCGAAGGGGTGAATATTGTCAACAGCGCCCACCACGAGGGCACCGAGAACAATTGCAGCGACGACAAACAGTGTCTTTTTCATCTCCCGTCACCTCCGTCGCTCTTCTTGATCTTGCCGCACGCCCGGATGGCGATGATATAGATCGTCGTGCTGAGCCCTGCGCCTATTGCGGCTTCAGCGATGGCCACGTCCGGTGCCTGGAGAATATAGAATTCGAGTGCCGTCATCACGCTGAATACGGCAAGGGCTATAACAGAAGACACGAGGTCCTTGAACCAGAGAGCGAAGAAGGCCGCCAGAACAAGAAGTGCAAGAACAGCCATGTGCAGAAGGGTATTCATCTGGAAACCCCTCCTTTCGCTTCTTCTTTTTCCTCAAGCCTGTCCACCACTGCCCTGGCAGGAAATATTCCGCTCCTGTGAGCGGCCCGGGCGATGGCATGGGCGCCAGTGGCGTTGGTTATTAAAAGAACAAGTGTCGCCACAGCACCATGAATAATGAAGACTCCGAAACGGGCTTCGCCCTTTTCGATCAGTTTCGAAAGTGAGTAGGCAACCACCGCAAACATGGTGAAAAGAGTGCCGAACGTTGTGCACTTTGTCGCTCCATGAAGCCTGGTATACACATCAGGAAACCTGTAAAGGGAGAAAGCGCCGAGGGTGTTGAAAAACAACCCTACCAGGATAAGGATCCCAACGATCAGGAACGTCATGCTCAGACCTCCCCTTCTATATACCGGGCGATGAACATGGTCCCGACGAACGAAAGCGCCGCATAAACAATGGCCACGTCAACCATGACCACTGAATCGTAGGCCGCCGCCAGAAGCATCATCAGTCCCACTACGTAGGTATTCATAGTGTCGAGGGCGACAGCCCTGTCTGGTATGGTGGGACCCGCCACAAGACGCCCCAGGGCAGCTATGGCCAAAAGGGCCACGATCGCTGCCGCAAACAGGAAAATCTGTATTGTCACTCCGCCAACCTCCTCGCCCAATGGCCAAAAGATCCGTAAACCTGTTCCTCAGAAGGATTTTCATCCTCCACATAGATCCAGTGGATGTAAAATGCACCCTCCTCGTCCACGTCTACGGTAAGTGTTCCCGGGGTTAGGGTTATCGAATCCGCCAGCATCGTTTTGGCAAGGTCGGACGTGAGCCCCGGGTCGACTTTTATGATGCCGGGGCGGATGTTTCCGGTTATCACCCTAACAGCCACGTCGATATTGGCCTTGGCCAGGCCGACTGCAAATGGCCCGAACAGGTAGTAAATAAACCCGAACCACCGTTTTGGGTCGAGTCCCCTCATACTGATTTTCCTTCCCTTGTGCCATGAGCGAAAGGCCGCCATCGTGACGGAGGCCAGGATCAAGGCGATCAGCACCTCGATCAGGGGAATGCCCCCGCCCGACCACACAAGAAGAAGGTACATCAAAAAGGAGACTACGAATATGAACACATGCTCCACCTCCCGTCTTGAATTGATTCTGCCTGGAAAACCGGGAAAACCCGGAGGGAAAAAACATCGAATACATTATACTACGGTTCCACTTAATGTAAATAAAAGTTAATATACTCACAAAATGTCAACCGGGACAAAAAAATATTTTACACCCATGTCCGGAGGATTCCAGGGGAGGTAAATGGTATACTCTGTCAAGACTTGAAAACAACAGGAGTGAAATGAAATGCACCTTTCTTCAGGAATGAAAACAGTACTCGCAGATATTGCCCTTGCCATGGTCGCCCTCTTCTGGGGCATTGGATTCGTCGCCATGAAAGACGCCCTCGACAGCTACCCCACGTTCTGGCTGCTCGTTCTCCGCTTCGGTTCGGCTGCACTGCTTATGGCAGCCATTTTCCGCAGGAGAATGGCTGCCATAAGCAGTGCAGGAATCAGGGCCGGGGTGATAATCGGGCTCTTTCTTTTTCTCGGCTTCGCGACCCAGACGCTTGGGCTGAATTACACCACCCCGGGAAAGCAGGCCTTTCTCACCGCAACCTATGTCGTCCTCGTGCCATTTCTGTCGTGGGCCCTGAAAAAAAAGTTTCCCGGGTTCATATCTTTTGCAGCTTCGATCATCTGCGTCACCGGGATGGCCCTTCTCACGCTGCAGCACGGTCTCAGCATCGGCGCCGGGGATTCCCTCACGCTGCTGTGCGCGTTTTTCTTCGCCAGCCATATCCTTGCCATTGAACATTTTACCGCTGATGAGGACCCTGTCTGCCTTGCAGTCATCCAGATCTTCATGGTGGGACTGCTCAGCCTTCCCTTCGCTCTTCTGTTCGAGACATGGCCCGGATTCAGCGGAGGCTCGGGCCTCTGGAGCATCGCTTTTACAGTACTTTTCTGCACTATTTTTGCCTTCGCGGTGCAGAACGTGGCGCAAAAGTTTACTCCCTCGACCCATACAGCCATCATCCTGAGCCTTGAGTCCGTCTTCGGCGCCCTTTCAGGGATACTGTTCATGGGCGAAGTGTTCACGGCACGGATGGCCGCGGGGTCAGCGCTGATCCTTGCGGCGGTCCTTCTTACCGAGGTCGGTCCGTCTCTTCTGAGATCGGCTGCCGGTCTTCTTCCCGCCGGGGAGGATCGGCGCTGACAATCTCCCTCTTTCCGGCCGGTGCTGGGGCCGAACAAGGCAGAGAGGCCCCTCTCCCACGAGATCACTTCTTCCGGCAGCTTCGAGAGCCCTGATCACTGTCTCCCTGTTTTTGGGCTCACGGTACTGAAGAAGCGCCCTCTGCATTTTTCTCTCTTCCCTGCTCTTCGGTACATGGACGGGCTCTCCGGTCATGGGATCGATACCTGTCCAGTAGATGCAGGTCGCAGGACTGCCGGGGGCAGGGACAAAATCCTGAACCTGCTCGGGCTGGAACCGTATATCCCGAAGAAACTCCGCGAGCTCCACGGCATCCTTCAGCTCTGCCCCGGGATGGGAGGAGATGAAATAGGGAACGAGATACTGTTTTTTCCCAAGCCTGGTGTTCATTACTCGAAAGGCCTCCATAAACCGTTCATAGACTTCCCTTCCCGGTTTTCCCATAATTCGGAGAACATCTGCAGAAACATGTTCGGGGGCGATCTTGAGCTGGCCGCTCACGTGATGGGCGCAGAGTTCCTCAAGAAAAGGCGTTTTTTTGTCCGCGAGAAGATAGTCGAACCGTATGCCGGACCGTATGAACACTTTCTTTACTCCGGGGAGAGATCTGAGTTTTCGAAGAAGCTCTAGATAATCCCTGTGGTCCGCGCGAAGTTTCGGACAGGGTGACGGGAAAAGGCACTGCCTGTTCCTGCACGCACCTCTTTCGAACTGTTCGCTGCAGGCAGGGATTCGAAAATTCGCTGTGGGACCACCCACATCATGGATATATCCCTTGAAATCCGGCAGCGTCGTGAGAAGCCGTGCTTCGGAAAGGAGCGAATCGTGGCTCCTGGCCTGGATTATCCGTCCCTGGTGGCTGTGGATCGCGCAGAAAGAGCAGCTTCCGAAACATCCCCTGTGGCTCACGAGGCTGAAACGGACCTCCTTTATAGCGGGCACTCCGCCGTCCTTCTCGTACATTGGATGGTACGTCCTGGTATAGGGAAGACCGTACACGTCGTCCATCTCTTTTTCCGACAGAGGAAGAGGGGGAGGGTTCTGAATCACCCAGGCAGTACCGTGACGCTGGGCCACGGTTCTGCCGTGAAAGGGATCCTGTTCGAGATACTGGAGCCTGAAGGCCTCGGCAAATTTCACCCTGTCGGCAGCAGCCTCTTCGAAAGAGGGTACTTCCATTACGCGGATCTTCTCGGGAAGTGAGGGCGCACGGTACATTGTCCCCCTGACCGACCTGATATTGCCTGCGGGCACTCCCCTGTCCAGCAGGTCTGCAATTTCCCGTATCTGTTTCTCCCCCATGCCGTAGACGAGGATATCGGCCTGGCTGTCGAAGAGAACTGATCTCCTCACCTCATCGGACCAGTAGTCATAGTGGGCGAACCGCCTCAGGCTGGCCTCTACGCCGCCGATGACGAGCGGGACATCCTTCCAGCATTCCTTCACGCGGCTGCAGTAGGCAATAGTCGCACGGTCGGGGCGGTGTCCCGATTTTCCTCCAGGGGAATAGCTGTCGTCACTTCGATTTTTCTTCGACGCGGTAAACTTGTTTAGCATTGAATCGAGGTTGCCGGCAGTCACAAGTACAGCCAGCCGGGGTCGTCCCATGGCAAGAAAAGCGTCCTTGGTCCTCCAGTCGGGCTGGGGGAGTATCCCCACCCTGTATCCGCAGCTTTCAAGCACTCTCGCGATCACTGCAGGGCCAAAGCTTGGATGATCGACATAGGCATCGCCGCTTACAAGGAGAAAATCAAGTTCCGCCCATCCCCTTTCCGTCATATCTTCCCTGCATACCGGGAAGAAGACCGAGCCGGGAACAGGCGGAACGGCCATGTTTATTCCGTTTGTCACTTAAGCGCTCCGAGGACTATCGATTTGACCCGGTAGTTTTCATACTTTATCCTGATCCCGGAATTCCTGTCTGCACGATAGATCTCGTCACCCCTGTCGACGTCATTCGGAAGACCTAGTATGGAGAGAACGTTCCGCCTGTCCATACCCACAGCAAGCCCTCCTTCCACATGTCGGGCTGCTGAAGTGATGACAGCCTTTCGGGCACCGCTTCCTCCGGGACCGTCGTACAGCACGAGGGTCAGTCCGCTGAAGGCAAGCGTCGTCTCGGTTTCCTCGCCGCCCTGGGTCTTTACCTTTCTGGAGGAAGATTTCGCAGGCTTTCCAAGCAATGCCTCGGCCTGCCCCTTCGTCGTTCCGAAGGATGCCAGGGCAGCGTCCAGGAATGCGGGTGAAAGAGTTTCGTCCCGGGGATCAATAACCGTGAGGAATTTGCCGAAAATCCACCCTTCTTTTCCTTTTTGTGGCTTTACCTTGTACCAGGGCCATGCCTGCGGGTCGCTGAGGGATTTCGCCGCTACCGTATACACCGTTTTGCTTTTATCCTCGGGGAGAGTGACCCTTACCATTCCGGAAGCGTCTGGGATCCCTGAAAGGGTGACTCCCTTTCCCTTCAGGATCCTGATCTTTTTCCCGTCCTCAGAGGACGCCTGGATATCGGAAAGCACCACTGCCTCCGCACCGTCTTCGCTCAGCCAGGAATCAGTCACCTCAACCCTGTTGCCCACCGAAACCTTGCCGACGACAGGGCTCTTGATGGTGTGAGAGCCTCGAAGGTTTACGCTCGATCCGATTACGATCCCTCTCGTGGGACCGGTGATTTTTGAAATATCCGCAGGGGCCTGGGAAATACCAATATTATCCGTCGCAGGAACGTCTTCCCCTTCCGAAACCAGGGGCCCTGTCCCTCCGGCCTCGGCATTTTGGTCCTGCCCCGGGGGCAGGTTTGTTTCTGCGGAAGATACGGGTTTTTCCGGTTTACTGATAACAGAACTGTCCCACGGCATATCCTCCGACTGCTTCATGAAACTGTACACGCCTCCCCCGAGAGCCGCTGCGAGGACAAAAAGTAAAAGAATAACGGGAAGCCTGCTTCTGCGCTCGTTTTTTCTCCTCCGCGGCCGGGCAACGGCATTGAATTCACGGTAACTTCTTTCAGCCTTGTCGGCGTTGCTCCGGACCCTCCTCCCCGGTTCACGGAGAGGACGACTGTCTTCATTTTCCTGCCGGGAGACTTCACGGAGCGGCGGATGACCATCTTCTGACACGGGGGCACCGCAGGATGTACAGTACCTCAGGCCCCCCCTGATCTCCGCACCGCATTCAGAACATTTTTCTTCCGCTTCCTCCCGGCTGCCGCGGTGTATGGTAAACTCATCATTTTCGATCATATCCGGCGAACCTCCTCTTTCAGCGCCTGTTGAAGATTCCGCGTACGAAACGCTTCAAAAATATATTCCATTTTAACACTTCTTTTCGGCCCCCTATACCGTACTTTTCCCGAGGCGAAACGGAAGCCCCGCAGCTGTTGGAAATAAGGAGGGATTTCCCCGGGGAAGTGAAAGCAGAATACCCAAAGAACTTTCAGGGAGAAACGCCGGATAATAACGGGAGGTGAACGGAAATCTATCTGATCTGATAAAAAAAGGGCGCCCAGGCGGCGCCCCTTTTTTATTCCGCTTTTTCATTCCGGACCATTTTCCCCCATGTATCCTTGAGGGCGACAGTCCTGTTGAACACAGGTTTTCCGGGCTCGGAGCCGGGATCGGTGCAGAAATACCCCTGGCGAAGAAACTGAAAGCGGTCCAGGTGTTCCGGAGAGGCAAGGCCGGGCTCGACAAAACAGTTCTTCAGTATCCGAATGGAATCGGGGTTCAGGTAATCCCTGAACGTTTTTCCCTCCTCCATCTCCGACATGTCCCTGAGCGTAAAGAGATTGTCGAACAGGCGAACTTCCGCTTTGACGGCATGGGGGACGGAGACCCAGTGAAGGGTTCCCTTGACTCTCCGCCCGTCCGGAGCTTCCCCTCCCCTGCTCTCGGGATCATAGGTACAGCGCAGCTCGCGTATCTCCCCGTCGTCATTTTTCACCACACCCGTGCACGTAACCAGGTAGGCGTGCTTCAGGCGTACTTCACTGCCGGGAGAGAGGCGGAAAAACTTCTTCGGGGGATTTTCCATGAAATCGTCCCGTTCGATGTATATTTCCCGTGAAAAGGGAATTTCCCTGACCCCGTCTTCCGGTTTCTCCGGGTTGTTCTCAGCCTCGAGCATTTCCGTCTTTCCCTCAGGATAGTTTTCTATTACGACCTTTACCGGGTCAAGGACGGCCATGGCCCTACGGGCATCCCTGTTCAGTTCCTCCCGGATGACATACTGGAGAAATTCGATGTCCACCATGCTGTTGGACTTGGAGACCCCGATTTCGGAACAAAAGCGCCGAATGGCTGACGGGGAGTACCCGCGCCTTCTGATGCCGCTGATTGTGGGCATCCTGGGATCATCCCAGCCGTTGACGATCTTTTCGTTCACAAGTGTCAGCAGCAGCCGTTTGCTCATTACGGTGTACGTGAGGTTCAGGCGTGCGAACTCGAACTGCCTCGGCCTGCAGGGAACAGACACATTGTCGAGGAACCATTCGTAAAGGGGCCTGTGATCCTCGAACTCGAGAGTACAAATAGAATGGGTCACGCCCTCAATGGAATCCTCGTATCCGTGGGCAAAGTCGTACATGGGATAGATGCACCAGTCTCCCCCCGTTCGGAAATGGTCCCTGTGCAGGATACGGTACAGCACAGGATCCCTCATGTTAAGGTTGGGATGGGCCATGTCTATTTTTGCCCGGAGCACGCAGTACCCGTCCTCGAACTCTCCGCGCTTCATTCTGTCAAAGAGCCCCAGATTCTCCCCGACCGTTCTGTTCCGGTAAGGGGATTCCTTCCCGGGCGCCGTCAGCGTACCCCTTGTCTCCCGTATCTCATCCGCTGACTGGTCATCTACATATGCCTTTCCGTCCCGGATAAGTTCCAGCGCCCACTCGTAAAACTGCCGGAAATAGTCCGATGCGAAGCAGAGGGCGTGCCACCTGAATCCGAGCCATTCCACGTCCCGTTTGATGGACTCGACGTATTCTGTTTCCTCCTTGGCCGGGTTTGTGTCGTCGAAACGCAGATTGCATGTACCGCCGAACTGTTCAGCCAGGCCGAAGTTCAGGCAGATGGATTTCGCGTGACCGATATGAAGGTATCCGTTCGGTTCCGGAGGGAAACGGGTCCGTATTTCGCTCACGACGCCGTTTTTCAGGTCGTCCATGATGATCTGTTCAATAAAATGAGGGCCTTTCGGGGATTGGGTCTCCATGAATTTCAAAACGCTCCTTTACGGTTTGGGAAATTGATTGAAAATCTTTCTTTTGCTTTTCTATTTTTGCACGGAGAGGGGGAATTGTAAAACTCAGCTTCTTCCGCTGCGAAGGGCAGGTTCCATGTGGAGAGAAATCTGGGCTTCATCGCCGAAACGGTTCCAGATGGCCTCCTCCACTTTCCTGGAGATATCGTGGGCCTCGGTCAGAGAGAGGCTCCCGTTCATCTGCAGGTGAACGTCC